>ERZ1034678.201-NODE-201-length-34073-cov-29.590305_pt1 | contig 34073 bp, 31 predicted proteins | sample MGYA00520640_ERZ1034678 | MGnify/ENA primary metagenome ERZ1034678 (study PRJEB33766, sample SAMN09781767) | gut metagenome | biome: gut microbiome | host: Homo sapiens | place: Madagascar | study: EMG produced TPA metagenomics assembly of the PRJNA485056 data...
ATACTGGAGGTTTGCATATTACTTTGGCTATTCCTAATTCCTTTTTTAGAGAAAAACATTCGTTGTTTTTAGATACCGGTTCATATGCTTTGGGAAATACAAAAAGTGAAATTGTGAAGCATTTCACCCATTTTTGGCATCTTGGTCTGCTTGGAGAACGCGCAGAATAAACACAAAAAATTAAAGGCAAGTACTTGAATCCCAGATACTTGCCTTCTATAATACTAATTTACGCAATCCTTATCCCGAACTCGCGTTGAACTGGTTTTTCGTGTGTTATTTCGTCAATCATATAAAAGTCTGTTCATTTGCAATGCTTTTGGGAGTTCTCCTGCCTTTTGAGAGTATTTCCGAGTATGATAACAAACAAAGGATAACAATTAAATATCAGATTGAAAAATGTCAGGATTCGTATTTTTTGCGCTCGTCCTCATCTTTGTCTATGTGGTCTACTTTTCCGTAATGATCACACTAGACCTCCATGGCAAGAAGGATGAAAAGAAATAAGAAGAAGAGACCTATGATGTAGGGGATATGACCAACGAGGAACAGCGAGCCGCATGTTCTCAAAGGCAATTTCCTCTGAATACAGGATATGAAGCACCGAGTAATCGGCTTCATATAATATATGCAGACATGCTGAGATGGTACGATAAGTTAGTCTCCGTGGCTGTTCTACAGAGCAGAAGTCAATCAGTTCCTGCTTGTCGCATTGATGCCAGACAACGCGAAATTGCGGAAACGTAAGCCTTGACTTGGGGTTTATCCAGAATTTCGGTTTCTTATGTTCACCTGCCATATCTTGTCGAGTATATCATTATAAGTATCAGAATTGCTGTCTATCCTTAATCCGTAGAAGCGTGTACCTTTCTCATGTTCAATCTGCATTTTCTGTTGAGTAGCAGATATTGGTTTGGGAAAGTAGAAATCGCTGATGATTAGCACATCTGCCATGGAAAAGTTGGCGGTCTGCAACATATTCAATGCAGTTCTCAGCATTTGTTCGCCATCCGTTCCTCCTGAAAAGTGATTGTCAAGGAACTTTTTCAGCTGCTTCCATGCCCCATATCGGGAAAGGTCAAGGAAGTTAGCACGGACAGAGAATGTTATCAGGAAACATTTCCGTTTCTGTTTCTTTGCCATTTTCAACAGTTGCAGCAAGAGGCATTTTGCCAGTTGTATGGGTTTGCCTGTCATTGAGCCACTGGTGTCCAGGCTCACGACGATGGGGCCTTTCTCTAATCGTGGTTTCACCTGACGTTGCTTGTCCAGTTTCATACAGCTCTCTTCTTTCGGTTTACTGGCAAACAACTGTAGTTTCTGCGAAGCGTACTTCAGATAAAAAAGATCCTCCGTCTGTCGGTCAGACATGATGGCCGTCTCTACAGGTACCATGTGTCGCAGACTCTGTCCTGTGGAGATTTCCTCTATCTCCAAGGCTGGTTTGGGCCGTGATGGCAGTATAGGAAGATATTTTTTGATGGTCTCGTCCATCTCATCTTTGCGCTTTGGCAGCTCACGTCCCATGATGCGCACAATCTCTGCCAATGCAGGATAAGAATAGACAATCTTCTCAATGCGCTTATGTTCCTTGTAGTCTGACAAGCCGTGCTCTTTAACATGCATTTCCCAATTCTTGCCGTATTGGTCGATGGCTGCTTGTTCCTGTTGTTTCAGTTTCTCATCACACGCTTTATCCCAGTCGTTTGCCAGAGCGTTCAGTATGGCTTCCTGCCTTTCGCTGTTGTCGGTTTCTTTTAATTGCTCTTCATACCCATTGATATTGACTTCTTCCTGCTTATATCCAAGAATGATGAATTGTTTTGCTTGTTGCCACATCTGTCGCTTCGAGTCCATGTTGCTGCCGAGAAAGGCAAGAATAAAACCTTTCTCTCTGTGGTGTCTTTCCTCCATCGGCTGAAAGAGTTGAAGCATGGTTTCAAGAAATCTCATCAGTTCCTCTTTCAGCAGTTCCTCCCATATTGGATCCTGACTGTCAAGTTGCGGGTTGTCTTGCAGTGTCTGCTCAAGATAGCTCCCCAATAGGTCACCTTCCCCGATAGTCTCTGGCATTTTACCTCTATCCATATAGAAATCAAATGCTTCGTTATATTCCTGAATTTTCTTAACAATATCCATCGACTAAAGCAGTTTCTGTGCGTTCTGCGCCTTTACGTACACTTCCTCAATATGCTTGCCACACTGTGTGAGATATTTCTTTGTTACCTTCAGGTCATTATCCGACAGAAACAAGTTCTTAGACTTTGCAAACAATTCTTGCAGTTGGTTCAGTTGTGTCCGCAAAGTTTTATCGATTATCTCAATCACCGAATCTGTTATGTTAGGCTCTGGGAAATCTTCACTATCAAACAGGCTATCAGAAGGATTTGTACTTCCCAACGGTCGCTCAAAACCGTATGGAGTGCCATCTATTATGATGCCTCCTTTGCACTTTTGCAGTTTTACCTTTTTCACCATGGCCTGGTTCTTCACTTTATAATCAAATAATGTGCCGGTATATATAGCGTGAATCATCCATGCTCGTTTTTCTTCGTCCCGATAGATGATGCCATCTGTGGCCTTATCCACGCTGACATGATTATAGTCCACCTTATAAAACAGACATTTACCATCCTTGTAGTTACGAAGAGTGTAGTAGAAGAAATGTGTTAGCGTGAATGTTTCAGGCATGTTTCGGGTATTTGGCTCTTTCTTCTCTGTCTCGTATGCTTTCTTCAAGGCTTGCTCAATGTCCTTTTCCAGTTTGGCGAGCTTATTGTCTATGTGTGCCGTAAGACTTTTTCCTACCACATCAATCACTGTTGGAATAGTCTCAGCCTTGTTCCATAGACAGTGCATCAGGATTGGAAGGTCTGTCATGTCGATATGCTTTCTGCCATTCAGGAAAGCCGAAGCCTGCATGAGGTGAACACATTTCTTCCAACGTCGGTCAGAGATATAGTAGTCCATCTCGTTGATATCCTCTTTCTTCGTTCCCTTTTTGAAACCTTTACGGATAGCCGTAAGCACAGCGCAAATCTCATTAGGAATATCGACCTTGCCGATTTCCATTTGCCAAACATGGTATTGCTCTTCCGTAATTTGGTAATCCTCATCCACCTCTGGTGTTGAAAAGTATTGTTGTCGAACCATCTTGTAGAAGGTGGCTTCGCTCTGTATGCAGTTCGACACCATACGCACCAGAAAACGGTCCCACAATGCTTCAAGTCCTTCATCCTCCGCCGGTAGTTCATTGCTTGCAGCAATCAAGGCTTTCATGGGCAGAGAGATGGTGCTGCGTCCATTCTGGAAGATGCGTTCGTTGATAGCAGTGAGTAAGGAGTTCTGTATGCTTGGACTGGCTTTCCATATCTCGTCGAGAAATACGATGGTGGAGGTTGGCAAGAAACCATCCACCACACGTTCGTATCTATCTTCGTTCTTTAGCAGCGAGATAGATACAGGCCCGAATATCTCATCAGGTGTACTGAAACGAGACATCAGGTATTCAAACGCCACCCCATCCTTGAAAGCCAGTTTCAGGCGACGAGCCACCAAGCTCTTTGCCGTACCAGGAGGGCCGAGCAGAAATATGCTCTCTCCTGCAATGGCACTCAGCAGTGCCATTGCGATAATATGCTCTTTCTCAAAAACGCCTTGCGAGAGTGTTTTGAGTAACAATTTTATTTGGTCGTCTGGAGTCATCATATCATGCTCTTAATCCCATAAATACTGAAAATACCTATGGAAGAGGTCAAGACCCTGTTCTATGGTCCTGTTATCTTCCTTGTCGTGCATAGTGTGGGCATATTTCATCAGTTCAAAAGCATCAATCATCTTTTGAATTGTGTCGTTCCACTTCCACATATCTCCCATGTTAGGCGGATAGCCATGTTTGTCAAAAGCTTTGAAGGCTTGTAAGCGAGGAACCAGAAGACGGGCGATTGCATTGTCCGTATTCCATACATCTTCTATTGGAAAGTCATGCCCATGACTCAATTGAAGGGAAAGAGTATCGAAGACTCTCTTATTCTTTGGTGATTGACTCATACTCTTCATTTGTCAAGGCTCTACTTTTCTTGCATTTTCCATTAATGCCAATCAAAGATGCTATTCTGCCCTTTAAGCAGATGAAGTCATCTTCATTTGCTTGAATCGGTTCTCCAAATTCCTCGATGGATGATGTTCCAGTCCTGTTCCCGTCTTCGTCATAAATCTGATAAGGGTCAGCTGTGACACCGACGAAATAGGAAGAACCCAGAATCCAGCCTTTGAAATACTTCTTGTCGGACACCATCTTGCCATCCAAATGGACGGTCTTTTTCTTTTCCCCCAGTTCCATATACTCTATATTTGCTAAAGGCATATAGACTGTAGTGTTCCCCTCCATGGTGTGAACACCTAAGCGAGATATCGTTACCTTTACATTTTTGAGTGCCATAATGATATTTTTTAGTTTGACATTTAGAAATCTGGTGCAAAATTAAAATGGAGTTATGCCGAATGGGGGCATAACTCCATAAACTTTGTATTTCTTTGAAAAAATTATTGTTCAAGGATGGCAATTACCCTGTCAGCAATGTCTTCTGTAATGCCGTCGTAAGGATTGGTAAGGATGAAGTGGGGCACCTGAGATTCAAGGCATACATACTCATCATCGATGATGACATACCGTACATCATTCTTTGTATAGTCAGCTAACCATGATGCTATCTCCATTCCGTTACAATGTCCCATAGCAGGGGCCATGTCATCAAGATTTGCGGTAAGCAGCCAATTATCGCTGACAGATGAATCTGTGATGCGTCCTAATAACTGCTCCAGACTTCTGATGAAGAGGTCGTTTAAGTGATGGCTTTCTTCTTTATGGAAAAAGAACTTATAAATGTCAGACCACATGTTTTCATGATGGGTCACGCCCGTTATATCCATAAGAGAACGTTCCCATTTATGAGGTTTGGGAATGCTCTTTAACCCATTAAGCCAAGACTGGAGTTGTATTGTATTCATCATATTCACTTAACTATGGATGCGAATAGTTCTGAACACTCTTTTGTTGCAAATGGTTCGAACACATTGTGCCATATATTGAGAGCAAGTTGCTTCGGGTTGAAGCTTGCCATATATAGGCATTCTTCTACAGACACGACATTATCTGTAACTCCAAAGACTGAAGCCGGAATCTGTCTTACAAAGGGATACCATATATGGTTCTCCAGATTGTCTTCATAGCCATTTAATGGCAGTGTGTGACTCAACTCTTTCATTTTTTCATATACTTTTCGAGAGTCTGTTTCTGAAGCATACACCCATATACCTACGCCTCTTCTATGCCAAGGAGAATCTGAACGATTCCACCATTCCCATTCAATCGAAACAGCGATAAGTCTGCTTTCGTTCGGATACATATTTAGGCTCAGTTTATTTCTGTCATATTCAAAAATCCATCCTGTATCTTGTAGCTTAGAATTTGCAAGTACTTGAATTTCATTACAAAGCGAAGACTTAAGATATTTAACCAAGTCCTCCCGATAATTTGAGAGTTCAATATATGCTGACCATTTTTCGGCACTATCGAACAAGTCCATAATCTGCTTTATATTTTCCATGTTATAGAGTTTTACAGTATTCTTTATATTGGCTTAATAAGTTCCTAAGAGGTGTATTTTCTTCTGGTAATGAAGAAATGCAGTCATCTAACCAGTCCGAGACTTCTTCTTCAAAAGACCAAACAATTGGAGTTATAGGAAGGTGCTCCGGCATGGTTTCAGACAAATAAGATGGTCTATGCAATGAATCATCAGAAACATTTTTGTATTTGTTAGGGACTAAATACACAATTTTATATTCCTGATGTTTACTATAAAATTCCGGAAGCAAATCATTATCTGAACGATGAATATTCTCAAACCAGTATCTATACAATTGATTGGGTTGGTCTCCTGCCCAATTTGATTTATTCTCAATAATTATTACACTGTGAGGGTTATACCTTTTTAGCATAACATCAACTCGTCCTGTCTCAGCAGTCGAAATCCATTCATCATTTTCTCCGTAGTTAACGTTTATTCGTCTCAGCAGCAGATTGATAAACCGATTTTCCTGCCCGTGCATAGTATGTGGGGAAAGAATAAATTGCAGTATTCTACTGTGTATTGGCTCTGTTATTCCAGTGAATTCATTCCACAGGGTAAACACATTAATGTATTTCCCTTCAAGAATGTCTTTTTGTTTTTTAGCCATAATCTGTTTGTGAATCTTTACAAAATCACGAAGTGCATCTGAATATTGTATTAATTTGTCGCTCATACTTATCTGTTACAGTATTTCTTTTGCAATCCATGCGCACGCCTCGGCATCAGCCAGTGCATGGTGATGGTTTTCTAAAACATACCCACATTCCTGTGCCACGGTATGCAACTGGTGGTTTTCCAAATCGGGAAATACTTTCCGTGATGCCGTGAGTGTGCAGAGGAACGAATATTCGGGATAGTCCATCTGGTAGCAGCGGAAAGCGGCACGAAGGCAACTTTCGTCGAAAGCCTTGTTGTGCGCTACGAGGGGAAGCCCTTCGATGAGAGGGGCAATCTGCTTCCATACTTCAGGGAAGATGGGCGCATCTTCTGTATCTTCTTCTTTCAACCCATGCACTTGCGTACACCAGTAGTTATAATAGTTCGGCTCTGGTTGTATGAGAGAGTAGAACGAATCAACGATTTCTCCGTTCCTTACGATAATGACACCAACAGAGCAAACGCTGGTTCGCTCATTGTTAGCGGTTTCGAAATCAATAGCTGCAAAATCTTTCATTTCTTATTTGGGTCGTACTTGTTCCACATTCGTTTAATGATTCCTGCAATCTCTTTGCGAAGCCAGATTGGTTCCAGAACCTCCACGTCTTCGCCCTTAGAAAGCAATTCTTGGTAGAAATCAAATTCGGGACAAAGCTGGAGCGTGAAGATGCTGAATTCGCCTTCTCGGTCAATTTCCTCCTGTGAGTTGTGAATCGGTAGTGAACGGAGGTAGTTGGCCTGACCAGCCGACACTTTCAGCTTCACGTACTCAATGTTGCGTTTGGTTCCTGCAATGATGCCATAGTAGTTATAGAAGAATGTCTCTGGGTCGAAATCCTCCGGCATTTTGAAAGTCTGACCGTCAAGCTTCCAAATGTGGAAGATGCGGTCGATGGCATATATCATTATCTTATCATAATATGGACTGAGGGCTATCATGTACCACCGCTGTTTGAATAGCTTCAGACAGTAGGGATGGACGTTGAAGGTGTAGCTTTCATCCTTCCAATAGCTCTGGTATGTGATACGTAGCTGTGTGTCCGTCTTCATTGCATCAATAATGACGGCCAACTCATTCTGTCCCGAGGGAATATCTTCAAGCAGAATACGATCTTTGATGGATTGGCTGTCAAGGAGTAGATTGCTCACAGATATGGTGTTTATAAGCCAATTCCGCAATCCACCTCGTTTAATCTCGTCTGCGTTCTCAATATAATAGTGGTAGCCACCTTTGCGCTCACATTCTATGACAAGGTTGAACATCTCCTCTGCGGCAATTCTCCACTTGTGGAAAGTGCGCAGAGGTATCGGGTCTTCTTCAAACTTTTCCACCCACTTTTGATTGATTTCCTCAAAAGTGATGCGACCAGCCTTGTAGATGGTTTCAACTAACCAAACGTATCTATTGATAAGGTTTTTAGCCATAATTATCTGTTTTGATACCGCAAAGATAGTGAAGACTTGTGTAATTATGGGGCACAAGTTCCGCTTCCCTGTTTAATTTTATGAGTCCACTTGAAAAAGTCAAGAATCGAGTTCCAATTCAAAATATGCTTACATTTTGTCATACTACAGGGCCAATAAACATGTTTATAAAGATAGAATATACAATGTAATAACAGGAATGAGGTTATTGATTTACAAAATGAAAGTTATTTTTTGAAGAACCACTTTTTCAAGTGGACTCATTTTATTTATTCTTAGCAAAAAAATCCTATCCAAGTACCAAAGTCAGGCGCATTTGGTTGTTTCTTAAGCTGTCATCAACTCCATATTCCCAAGTGACTTCTGCTTCCGGGTTGATGTACTCAGACAGAAACATCTGTATCTTGGCGAGGTCGTCCATTGTCATCATGTCAGCATTATGACAATCGATAAAGAAGGTGCATAGACTGTATTGCTTTAAGTCTCCGACATTTGCTCCTTTCAACTGGTTGAGGATTGAAAGCATAGGGCTTGTATTTTCCAAAGGGTTAGAGAGATATGAGCCATAGAGTATGGTATTTTCTCTTTCATTTTCTCCATTCCGCTCTCGTTAAAGTCAATAATACTGTTGCCATCGTCAATGTGGTTTAACAATTCAGTAATCTTCTCTTTGTTGTCGATCTTCTTCATGATTATTCGTATTTTACATTTCTTTCAAGTTGGATATGCACTTCCAGATCAAAATCATGCACATAGATAAGGTCATAGAGCGAGAAATAACAATGGTCGTAAAGGTTGTGGAACGGTTGTATCATGTGCAAGTCTTTTGACCATTCCCGGTCAAGTCCCTCGTTCCAGTTGTCGTTCTCGTCTTCCATGCCAATCCATTTCTCAAACGTTTCACATCCACCATGTTCAGGAGGATATTCTTTACTGCAATGTAACGACCATGCACAGCCGTCATCATAGAGAGGTTCAAAGCCTCCTTGCGTCAGAGCGTCCCATACTTGTTTGGCGGTTTCGGTTTGAAGAGGGTGGTGCTTCGGGTATTCTGCACCAAGATAGATTTTTCCTTCCACCTCAAAATCACCCAAACTGTCGGTGCGATTGCAGTACTCTTCATAGGTAGTCATCACTTTGTTATAGAGTTCTGCGCAGGCTTTTCTTAATCTGTCATTGAATGAGACAAGCAGCTGATGCATATCGCTGTCGTACACATTCAGTTCATACAGCACATTGCTTCTACGACGAAGAAGCTGCTTCATGACGTGCTTTTCTTCATCTGTGTATCGGCAATGGTCGTTCCACAATGCAATGTCATTTTCAAGCATCTTAATCCGTGAGTCTTCAAATACCTTATATATATCCATACGCGTAGATTTGAATTTCTCATTGCAAAGATATTTTCATGGTATGCCATTCTGAGGCGTATGTTTAAAATTCTTCAATAAAAGGATGAAAAAGTTTTGTTATGCCTCCATTCGGCACACCATGCACTTAATTTTGTGGCAAAAATTTTCGCATAGTTATTTTTATCGGGTATAGTAACAGCGTGCCCCACAGAGAATACTGATAATACGAAAGAGTTGGAGTTTCTTTGCCGGGAGAATCCAACTTTTTCTTTTTAGCCAAATGCTTGGCTTCAACTCTGACATGGCGAGGAAAAGCTGGATGAAATCCAACTATATTTTTTACGCCTAAAATGAAAGAACTATGCCAGCAAATAAGAATGCCTTAATAAGGTACAAGACTATAGACAACTGTTTAGGAAACAGATACAGAAGATGGACTCTCGATGATCTCGTGGAGGCATGTAGCGATGCTCTCTACGACATGGAGGGAATCACCAAAGGAGTATGCGCCAGAACTGTTCAGATGGACATACAGATTATGAGATCTGACAAACTGGGCTACAATGCTCCTATAGAGGTTTATGATAGAATATACTACAGATACGCTGACCCTGACTATTCTATCACTGAAATGCCTTTATCCATAGAGGATTGCAAGCTGATAAAGAAGGCTATCATTCTTCTTGAAAACAAGAAGGATAAGAACAACGAAGACACCATCCAGGTGCTCAACAAGGTACAGGACAGACTCAAATCTATTCTGAACTTCGTGTAAGGATAAAGGAGAGATTATGAACGAACATCAACGAAACATCGTCTTACAAGAAAGTTGAAAGGCTTCTTTTCAAGCAAAACTGCCTGAAGAGAAGCCTTTCTTATGTAGAGCTTCAAGTAGAATTCGGACCTACAACCTGCTCATTACAAGGGAACTGCACTACCACTGGGCTATTGAAGCATTTGGGAATTTGATGGGAATCGAACCCACGACCACTACTCGTTCTTGCGCCATGCCTCTACATTCATGAAGGCTGAGGTGCGTGTGTTTTCTTCACCGTTCTTCTCGATTCGGCTGATAGCCAGTGAGAAGCGAGCTACGTTTGCGGTTGAGAACTGATGGATGCTTGCATCCTTACCAACGAAACCTATTACTGCGAAAGTATTTTCCATCTTTTTCACATGAAGGCTTTTTACAGATAACTACTCCATTCCATAATACACCTTCTTGTACCAGCTTGTCCAAGCGGGTAAATACTTGACAGCTGCATTAACCAAAGAGTCCGACTTGAAATCAAAGAACTTATGAGAGTTCTTTGTGAGTTCACGATATTTATTCATGGTTTTGTCCAGGAACGTATTTTTTGGATGGGTTACAACAGAGAAAAAGACATCAGCGAATACTGCACGTTTTTCAAGTTCTAAAGCAAGCATCTGATTCCTCCAAAGTTGGTTCATGCCACCTCTAAATGGACAACCAGTCCCCTTATAGCTACCATTGAAGAACGAGGACTGAGCATCCATGATATTCCAGTAATAATAGCCACAATGCTTGTGATAATAGCACTTCTCGTGGTCATTCAACAAATCTGCCATACTACAAGTGGCACAGTTAGCCTTCTCAGATTTAGAAATGCCCTTTGAGCGATAACCTCCGCATGTGGTAAATTCATGTTCTGTCAACTTGTGCTCAATCAGCCATAGGCACAACTTGTTGTCTTTGTCTCGATATGCGATAGCTACATCAGAATCAGTCCCTGCATGAGGACTGTGATCGCCAAGCAGTCCTTTTGCCCCCTCTAATGAAGACTCCCAGTATTCAAAGCAATAACCTTTCCGTAATTGTTCTCTGTCGATGTGGGCGAATCCTTTCGGTGCGACTCCCGACTCTAAGAGTATCTGTCTGCTTGCTCGCTTTCAAGGATTGGAACAAACAGGTTGATGCATGCCGTCTGTGAACTTGCGACATGTGCTGATGCCGCAAGATGGGGTTTGTAGGCAAAACGGCTTGCTTGGATATCTGCCACCACAGGCTTTGTGTCAGCATATAACATAGAAGGCAGTTTTTCCTCACAATAGGGCTTGGGAAACAAGCAATCATGTTCCACACCATGTGACGAGATACCCTTTCCTGCGATTCCAAGGTCTTCCTTCTTATATCTTATCAAGTGAGAGTACACTTTCTTCTTAAAGTCTTCATAACTCATAAGTTGTTAATTATTTTAGGGTTATTAATGTTGGATTATTTATCAGATTGTACCTGCTATCCACAACACAGGCATTGCTATACACAACATCCCCTATCGTTGCCGTACCATAAGCGTCATGCTCGTGACCAAACAAATGGCAAGTGGGATGTAAAACTTTCAGGTGTTCCGCAAGGGTTGCATTGCCTCTATGCTCAAGACCTTTTCCGTAGTCGGCGATGTCACATATTCCTTTGGGGGGCATGTGCGTGATTAAGATATCTACATCGTTTGGAATATTATGGATGAACATGTCCAGTTTTCCATCCATACAGTCTTCCATTAACATCGGTATGCCATAAAATTTCATGCCATCTATGACAACGCTGTTGTTGTAGAGGTTGTGAACGTTTTGGGAGAGTCCTTCAATAGGGTCTGCCCCATACATGCACATATCATGGTTGCCTGCGATGAAAACCTTATGTTCATAATGTAAGTTGCAAAACCAATTCATGAAGTCATACGCCTCCTCTTCGCTTCCAGCAAAAGTGAAGTCACCGCTATGTACGATGACATCCGCTTCGGGCAATGACCTCAGATTCTTGTGCAGACCATGCGTGTCAGACAAATGCAATATTTTCATTTTCAGCGCAAATTTAGATACACTTCTTTTTTTTGATATATACTTCCCATTGACACAAGCGTGCCAAAAGTCTGTTCTACCTCCTCTTTTATCCCTAGTATGATATATAAACGAATGAGGAGCAAAAAATCTCACAGGTTTTCGCCGTTTTAACACAATATTAACATATAGGAATGGAGCTTGTGCTGGCGAAAACGGATAAAGTGCAATCCAGGTTCTTAGACCCACAGAGGCCATCACCATTGGCGGTGGACGAACAGCACCCTGTCCCTGCCAACCACCCGTGGTTTGTTACATTGTTACATGTTACAATAAGGTGGTTCCACATATCGCATCCGTTAGGCCCACCACTTACGGCGATGACCTATGGGGAGGGGTGGAACCATTCCACACTAAGAAAGAAAAAGGCAAGCATCCTGTTGAAGATGCCTGCCTTCGTATTGAATTAACCAAAAGAAATTATTCCTCTACAGCAGCCTGCGCCGCAGCGAGGCGAGCGATGGGCACACGGAATGGAGAGCAGCTAACGTAGTTTAAGCCCACTTTGTGGCAGAATTTAACTGATGAGGGTTCACCACCATGTTCACCACAGATACCGCACTTGAGTTCAGGACGAACGGTGCGACCCTTGTTAACGGCCATTTCAACTAACTGACCTACACCGTTTTGGTCGAGTACTTGGAAGGGGTCAACTTTCAAAATCTTCTTCTCTAAGTAAACGGGGAGGAAGCTGGCGATGTCATCACGTGAGTAACCGAAGGTCATCTGCGTCAAGTCATTCGTACCGAAGCTGAAGTATTCAGCGCGTGAAGCAATCTTGTCGGCTGTAAGAGCAGCACGAGGAATTTCAATCATGGTACCAACCTTGAACGGAATTTCGATACCTTCTTCTTTGAAGAGGGCTGCTGCTTCGTCGCGGATAACCTTCTCTTGCGCCTCGAACTCATAAAGAATACCTGTAAGAGGTACCATGACTTCGGGGTGAGGATCAAGGCCTTCGCGCTTCAAATCGATGGCTGCAGAGAGGATAGCGCGTGTTTGCATTTGCGTAATCTCAGGATAAGTGTTGCCCAAACGGCAGCCACGGTGACCGAGCATTGGGTTGTGTTCGCAAAGGCTTTCAACGCGTGCACGGATGTATTCAACCGTTACGCCCATTGCCTTAGCCATCTCTTCTTGTCCCTTCAAATCGTGGGGTACAAATTCGTGGAGAGGAGGATCGAGCAAACGAACGTTTACGGGATAGCCGTCCATAGCGCGGAAGATACCCTTGAAGTCTTCCTTCTGGTAGGGGAGGAGTTTTGCAAGTGCTTTCTTACGTCCTTCTACGTCTTCAGCCAAAATCATTTCGCGCATGGCGATAATCTTCTCGTTATCGAAGAACATGTGCTCAGTACGGCAGAGACCGATACCTACAGCGCCGAATGAACGAGCGACTTGAGCATCGTGAGGAGTATCGGCATTGGTGCGTACTTGCAAGCGAGTGTACTTAGTGCAGAGGTCCATTAAGGCAGCGAAGTCGCCAGAGAGTTCGGCAGCTTGTGTCTTGATTTCGCCTTTGTAAACGCGTCCGTTGGTACCATTGAGTGAGATGTAGTCACCTTCGTGAAGCACAGTGCCGTCAATTTCAACAGTACGATTCTTGTAGTCAACGTTGATAGCACCAGCACCGCTGACGCAGCACTTACCCATACCGCGTGCTACTACGGCAGCGTGTGAGGTCATACCGCCACGAGCTGTAAGAATACCTTCAGCTACCGCCATACCAGCGAGGTCTTCAGGTGAAGTTTCGATACGAACCATTACGACCTTGTGACCGTCTTCGTGCCATTTGGCAGCATCGTCAGCGAAGAATACAATTTGACCGCATGCTGCACCCGGACTTGCGGGCAAACCACGTGTAAGTTCTGTAGCCTTAGCAAGTGCGTCTTTAGAGAATACGGGGTGGAGTAGTTCGTCCAACTTCTGAGGTTCGCAACGCTCGATAGCTGTCTTTTCGTCAATCATGCCTTGGCGTAAGAGGTCCATGGCAATCTTAACCATGGCTGCACCTGTACGCTTACCATTACGTGTCTGTAAGAACCAGAGTTTGCCCTCTTGTACGGTGAACTCCATGTCTTGCATATCGTGATAGTGCTCTTCCAGCTTAGTCTGAATGGCATCAAGTTGGTGATAGATTTCAGGCATGGCTTCTTCCATTGAAGGGAATTCAGCCTTGCGTTGTTCTTCGCTAATGCCTTGCAGTTCAGCCCAACGACGAGAACCTTCAAGTGTGATTTGTTGGGGAGTACGAATGCCAGCAACAACGTCTTCACCTTGTGCGTTAACCAACCATTCACCATTGAAGAGGTCTTCACCAGTAGCGGCATCGCGGCTGAAGCAAACACCTGTAGCAGAAGTGTTGCCCATGTTGCCGAATACCATTGCCATAACGGTAACGGCAGTACCCCATTCAGCGGGAATGCCTTCCATCTTACGATAAAGGATAGCGCGTTCGTTCATCCATGAGTCGAATACGGCACAGATAGCGCCCCAAAGTTGTTCCATGGGGTCGGTGGGGAATTCTTTACCCGTTTGTTCAACAATGGCTTTCTTGAAGCGAACAACGAGTTCCTTTAAGTCGTCAACTTCAAGTTCGTTGTCAAGCTTCACGCCTTTTGCTTTCTTAACGTCTTCGATGATAGCTTCAAAGGGGTCGACATCGTCTTTATTGACAGGCTTCATGCCCAATACTACGTCGCCATACATCTGTACAAAGCGGCGGTATGCGTCGTAAGCAAAGCGTGCATTACCAGTCTTGCGAGAAAGACCTTCAACAACTTCGTCGTTCAAACCGAGGTTGAGGATAGTATCCATCATACCAGGCATAGAAGCGCGTGCACCTGAGCGTACTGAAAGCAAAAGAGGATTTTCAACATCACCAAATTTGCTATTCATCAGTTCTTCTGTCTGATGTAGGCTCTTCTCTACATCGTCTTTCAAAAGTGCTACAACTTGGTCTTTACCAATCTTGTAGTATTCGTTGCATACGTCAGTTGTAATAGTGAATCCAGGAGGAACGGGCACTCCGATAAGGTTCATCTCTGCGAGGTTGGCACCTTTGCCACCTAATTCGTTACGCATGTCAGCACGTCCTTCAGCCTTTCCGTTGCCGAACGTGTAAACTCTTTTGATATTATTCATGGGGTTTATTGAATTGAATTGTCTAAAAATGGTTGTCAGTAAGTATTTTAAAAAGGTTGTATTATTGATGTGTTCTGTACTAACACAACGCAAATATATACTTTTCCTTTTGAAAGTGCAAGATTAAGCGTGAGTTTTTACATGTAGACTTTCAAAAAATGGCGTTTCTGTGTTAATATTAATTGAAAATATGTTGGAAAGCATAGGGAGAGAATAAAGAAAGGAGTAGGGCTGCAAGCATAATTGTAGCCTTACTCCTTATACATATTATATATATATACTTTTATTATTTCTTGTGGTATTCCTTAGCCAAACCGCCTTCGGAGGTTTCGCGATAGAGCGAGGGGAGGTCGTGGCCAGTTTGTTTCATTACTTCAACCGTTTTGTCGTAGACGATGCGGTGAGTACCATCTGATAGATTGGCGTAGATATTGGCATCTAAGGCGCGTGCTGCTGCGTGAGCGTTGCGTTCAATGCAGGGAATTTGTACTAATCCGCACACGGGGTCGCACGTCATGCCAAGGTGGTGTTCCAATCCCATTTCGGCTGCATATTCAATAGTAGCGAGAGAGCCTCCAAATAGGTAGTTGGCGGCTGCGGCAGCCATTGCGCAGGCTACGCCCACTTCGGCTTGGCAACCAGCTTCGGCGCCTGAAATAGAGGCGCGACTCTTGGCAATGTTGCCCACTAAGCCCGCTGTGGCAAGTGCATGGAGTATGCGTTTCTCTTTAAAATTGCGTGTCTTGTGTAAGTGGTAAAGTACTGCTGGGACGACACCGCTTGCGCCACAAGTGGGGGCGGTGACAATCGTGCCGCCCGAAGCATTCTCCTCGCTCACGGCAAGGGCATAGGCAAAGACGAAGGCGCGTGACTGTAGATTAGAGGGATAGCCCATGGCGCGAATGTAATAGTCGGGGGCTTTGCGACGTAGTTTGAGTACGCCAGGAAGTACACCTTCGTGTTCGATGCCACGTTCTACGGCTTCGCACATGGTGTGCCATACTTTTTCAAGGTAATCCCATATTTCAGAGCCTTCGCAGTGTTGTACGTATTCCCAATAAGATACGCCGCGCTCTTGACACCATTGTTGAATGTCAGAAAGGTGGTCGAGGTCGTACACCTCAGGTGTCTCGGTTTGTTGCTTGCCGTCTTCAACTAATGCTCCACCGCCTACGCTGTATACAATCCATTCGTCTTGAAAGTCGTTGTTGTTCTTCCTTACTTCAAATTTCATGCCGTTGGGGTGGAAGGGGAGTACTATTTCGGGACACCAGATGAGTTCGGTTCGATTTTCGCCCAACACTTGCAGTATGGCGTAATCGGTCAAGTGTCCTTTCCCCGTGGCGGCTAAACTACCATAAAGTGTTACTCTAAAGCCTTGTGCGTCGGGGTGGTTTCGTAAATATGTTTCAGCGGCAATGCGTGGTCCAATGGTATGTGAGGAAGAAGGGCCTATGCCAATGCGATATAGTTCTTTTAATGATTTCATGAGGGGAAATATGCTAATGCATTGTTAATGTGCAAATGTTTGGTTAATGTGTAAATGTGCGATTTGTTACTTTCTTTTGCTGCATTTGTTGAATGGTGCAAACGAAGGCGACCATTTGTACATTCTCACATTTGTACATTGGAAAAGAGGTTATAATTCTTTGATGAATCCGCGTCGGTAGGCAACGAGGAGCTTTTCGAGGTCGGCAATTTGTTCGCGCAACTCTGCTCCCTTGTCAGTGTCGTTGACCATGGCGCGGTGTCCCATCATTTCGACAATTTGAGTGGTTGACTTAATGTCGGTGCCATTAAGTATGGCCTCTTCGGTTGAGGTGAATGGCGCGTGTTGTACTAATTGGAAACCGCGTGAGTGGTAAACTAAGGTGTAACCTGCTATGCCCGTCGTGTTGTGATAAGCTTTCGCAAACCCTCCGTCAATTACCATAAGTTTACCGTCGGCTTTGATGGGATTCTCACCATTGGAGGCTCGTACGGGTACGTGGCCATTGATAATGTGGCGATGTTTCCCACTCACTCCAAAAGCATCCATAATGTGGTCACAAATGTTGGCATCAGCGCGTAAGCTATAGTACCAACCTTTTGCTTCTTTATGAGTAGACTTGTCGTCAATGAAGTAACGTTCGAAGGTCGACATCTTAGACTTGTCAAACAAGGGAGAATCGCATCCGCACCAAAGATACCAGAAGTAGTCGCAAGCCCGTTGGCGCTCAGTGCTGTCGCCATCATCGTCGTATGCCGTTCGTACCAATTGCTCAACGCGTTCCATGAGTTCACGTCCTGCAACGTTTTGTCCTTCAACGCACACCTCTTTTAAAGTGCCGTCTTCGTTCATAGGCACTGAGGCATGGAAGAGTAGGTTAGAGTTATAAACGCCATACATGCTGCCATGCAGTAAGAGTTGCTGAACGTGAGCTTGCAGTCTGTCTGAAATGAGGAACGAGTGTTGTAGGCGGTCGATGAGGTCTTGCTCTTCGTCTGTAAGTTGATAGGGGCTTGAAGGATTAATCGTTGGGAAGTTGCAGTCGGTCAGAGGGTAAGTTTGTCCGTCAACGACGCAAGTATTCTTATCAAAGTCAATCGTTTCAAGTAGGCAGCGATCGCTCATGTTCCACTCAGGGTGTTGCTTATACAGTTGTCCTTCCAACTTAAACTGAATAACAGCAATCGCTTTGTGCATTTGTGCGATAAGTTTGCATTCCTTCTCATTGGGTCGGCGTGAAGGGTCTTCTATCTTGGGATAAAAAATGGTGCAAGGGTCATTGGCATAGGTTTCCATAGCAAAAGTAGCCATGGGCACCATGTTGATGCCATATCCTTCTTCGAGCGTTTGCGTGTTGGCGTATCTAAAAGAAAGGCGTAGCACACTGGCGATGCACGTTTTGTTGCCCGCTGCAGCTCCCATCCATAATATGTCGTGGTTACCCCACTGAATGTCCCAATGGTGGTAGCGAGTGAGCGTGTCCATAATAAGGTGTGCACCAGGGCCACGATCGAAGATGTCGCCCAAGATGTGTAGTTGGTCAATGGCAAGGCGTTGGATAAGTTCACACATTGCCTTAACGAAACCTGCTGCACGTCCTGTACCGATAATCGTTTGAATGATAACGCCTACATAGGCTTGCTTGTTTCGGTCATCACTGCTTTCGTGGAGGAGTTCTTCGATGATATATGCAAATTCAGGTGGCAGGCTTTTGCGCACCTTAGAACGTGTGTACTTAGAAGAAACGTTGCGGCAAACAGCAATCAATTGATTGAGCGTAGTTTGGTAATAGTCCGCCAAGTCAGTATCGTTTTGCTTAACTAGTTCCAACTTTTGCTTGGGATAGTAAATAAGCGTGCAAAGGTCGCGGATCTCCTTCTCGCGCAATGTGTTACCAAATAACTCTTTCACCTTACGCTTGATGTTACCCGAGGCATTTCTCAATACGTGCTGAAAAGCTTCGTTTTCGCCATGAAGGTCGGCCAAGAAATGTTCGGTAGGTTTGGGTAGGTGAAGTATGGCCTCAAGATTGATAATCTCGGTGGTTACTTGTGGTATGGTGGGAAAATCGCGTGCCAACAACTTAAGGTATCTTAAGTCGGCATTGATACTTTTATTGGATATGGTTGGTTTTGGCATAGAGGTAAGTTTGAGGTTGGGTATAAATCTCCACGTCATTTGTTTGCATGGAGCGGAATTTAAAAAGGATAACCTTTATGCTACAAAGATAGGGAATGCTTAGAATAAGGCAAACGAAAAGGTTAATATTTTTCGGAGTTGTAGTGATAAAAAATAACGTGTTAAAACCTTTCGTTGAAGCGCAATGAAAGATAAAAGCGTCTTTTAATTGCGTTATGAAGGTTTTAACACGTTATACTTGTGCAAGTAAGCTTGTTAAGCTTCAAAATTCTTTACAAACTTCTCAATAGCCTTATATGTCTCTTCGCGTGCAGGAACGAGCGGTAAGCGCAGTCTGTTGAGAGTCTTTCCTTGTATGCCCAATAGCGACTTGATACCTGCGGGATTGCCGTCGGCAGAAAGCAACTTGTAAGCAGTGCTTAGTTCGCGGTGCATCTTTAAAGCATTGTTATAGTCACCAGTTAAGGCATTGTGCACCATGCTGCCAAATTCTTTAGGATAAGCATTGCCAATAACCGATATTACACCTTGTGCACCAATGGTGAGCAACTCAAACGTGATAGAATCGTCACCGCTCAGTACTTCAAATCCTTCGGGAGCCTGTTCAATGATGTCCTCTATCTGTCCAATCTTACCAGAAGCCTCTTTGATAGCCACTACATTGTCGCAATCGTGCGCAATGCGTAATGTCGTTTCAGCTTCGATGTTAACGCCTGTACGTCCTGGAACGTTGTAGAGCACAACGGGGAGTGGACTGTTATTCGCTACGGTGGTGAAATGTTGGTACAGGCCCTCTTGTGAAGGCTTGTTATAAAATGGGGCAACGATAAGTACACCCTCAAAACCGTCAAGGTTGGTATGTTGTAAATCTTCGACGACGCGAGCGGTGCAGTTGCTGCCAGCGCCTAAGAGCAATGGAATACGTTTATTGTTAACTTTGATGACGCAGTCCATAATGGCGCGTTTCTCTTCAGCTGTTAAGCAGGGAGTTTCGGCGGTAGTGCCCAAAACGCACAAAAAGTCGATGCCACCTTCGATTTGATTTTCAACCAAAGCGGCAAGTTGGTCAAAGTCAACGTTTCCGTCTTCTTTAAAAGGAGTGACAAGTGCAATGCCCAGTCCTTTAAATGGATTCACTCTTTTCATATAGTGTATAGGGTGTAATTATTTACAATCGTAGTGTAGTAGTTGTACCATATATTTATAATAAGGTATGGTGCAATTCGTTGCAAAGTTAGTGCAAACCGAACGCAATACAAAACGAAAAAAGAATTTTTTCGTTTTGTATTGCTGAGGTGCCGCCTAACTTGCCGTTAGAAAAGTTAGTGCAAGGCGAGAGAAGAGCAAAATGAAAGTCAAAAAACTTTCATTTTCTCTACCGAGCCGCCGCCTAACTTGCCGTTAGAAAAGTTAGTGCAAACCGAACGCAATACAAAACGAAAAAGAATTTTTTCGTTTTGAAAGGGCAACAACGCATAGCTCAGGGCAACACCCTGGGGCAATAAAAAACATTGGGACGATTGATTATAGCATTTATGGAATAAGGGGGGATATGCTGTGTGTGGCACGTGAAATTCTTTTGAAAGAAACATTTCAACAATGTTCATCCCCCTCTTTTGTGACACCACAGCAAAAAAGTCGTACCTTTACACCCGAAAACAAAACAATTTCATTAACAATAACCCTAAAGACTATGATTTCTTTTAAAAAAGTGTGTCTGATGTTGATTTGCGCATTGGCTGTGCAAATAACCTCGTGGGCACAACAAGTGCAGGTGTCACCTGTCCCCCAATCAGTAACCTGGGGCGAAAAGGCATTCACATCTGCCGAGGCTAAGTACACCCTTACAAAGTCCGAAACGACCGATGCTTATGCCGTGGCTTTGCTGCAAGAGAACCTCACCTTTGTCAATGAGGGAGGCATTCACATTATCTTAGGTAAGAAAGGCGAAGCAGCTGTGAGCGCTGTCGAAGCTAACATTCCCCAAACTGCCGAAGGCTACTACCTGAAGGTGACTGCCGATGGCATTGTTGTGGCAGGTACCGACGATGCGGGTACCTACTATGGTGTGCAAACCCTCTTGCAAATTTTGGCACAGCCCGAGGTTATGGCTGTTGAAATTAAAGACTACCCTGCTTGTGCACAGCGTGGTGTGATTGAAGGTTTCTATGGTAACCCTTGGAGTGATGCTGACCGCAAAAGCCAATTCGACTTCTATGGCAAAAACAAGATGAACATCTATGTTTATGGCCCTAAAGACGACCCCTACCACCGCACTAAGTGGCGCGAAAATTATCCCGAGGATAAAGCTGCCATTATACGCGGTTTGGCTGAAGCTGCCAAAAAGAACCACGTGTCGTTTGTGTGGTCTATCCACACTGGTGGATCAATCTCGAACAGTGAGGCAGACTTCAAAGCTGTTGTTAAAAAGTTGGAACACGTTTACTCATTAGGCGTGCGCAACTTCTCTATCTTCTTCGATGACTTTGGCGGTGCTGATGCTGACTTACAAGTGGCTGAGTGTAACTATGTTTGGAAAAACTTTATTGAGAAGCACGACGACCTTGACCGTCTCTCAATGTGCCCCACTAAGTATAATGCAGCTTATGCCAACTGGAACCAAAACGATGCTTACTTGCGCGGTTTGGGTAACGGACTGCACAAAGGCATTGAGGTGATGTGGACAGGTGCTGGCGTAGCCGACATGATTAACCAAGGCGACTTGGACTTCTTTAAAACGGCTACCAACGGTATGGCTCCTTTCATTTGGCTCAACTACCCTGTCAACGACTATTGCATTGGTCACATGCTTATGGGTAAGTTCTATGGCAACGACCAAGGCGACAATGCCTTTGGTGGTAAAATGACAGCCTTCACAAGCAACCCCATGGAATATGCCGAGGCATCGAAAGTTGCACTCTATGGTGTGGCTGACTATGCATGGAACATGAAGGACTATAATCCCGAGGCAAACTGGGAACGCGCCATTAAGTATTTAATGCCCAACAATGCTGAGGCATACCACGTGTTCTGCGAACACAATGTTGACTTGGGGTGGACTGTTCATGGTATGCGTCGCGAAGGCGAAAGCCCCAACTTTAATGCCGATGGCACTTTGGCTGAAAAGAAGGCTCAGTTCGACTTAATGGTTACTTCAGCCGATGCACTGCTTGCCGACACTTATAACCCCGCTCTCATCACCGAAATCACACCGTGGTTGCAAAAGATGAAGTATATGGGACAACGTGGACAGAAGATTGTGGAAATGTGGGGCTGCATTGAAAGTGGCGACACGGCTACCTTCCTTCAAGACTATCGCGACATACAGGCTATTTTGCTAAAGGAGGACGCACTTACTTCGCGCGACTTTGCGGGAACCATTAAGATGGCTAAGCCCGTTGTGGCAAGTCAAAAAATTGAGCCTTACTTGAAGCAGCAAGTTAACGAGTTGATCATTGCCTACAAAGAGCGCTACACCGAGGGTTGGGAAAACTTCCCCATGCAGGTGCTTGAATCGGGCACTTACTACATCAAGTACAACGGCAAGTACCTCTACAACAAGGATGCCTCTGCCGACCGCACGGGCGACTTCCCCATTTGGGCTGATGAGGTGGACGATGCACAACCACAAAAGTGTGAGTGGAACATCAGCATTGATGCTCAAACGGGTCGTTACAAAATTACCAATGCACAAGATGGTCGCTATCTGAACGAGAATGGTCAGTTCTGGGCTAACAAGGTTACCAACGCTTATGATGGCGAATGGAATAGCTACAACATCTTCCGTGTTAACGGCATGTATGCTATCCAAACTCCCTCAAAGGCTAAGAACTATTTCATGGGTGCTAACGACAATCGCATCATCTCGAACAACAAGCCTTCGAGCATTGCTAAGGATAAGACTCCTATTCTCCACATTAACGATGCTATCTTTGAGATTGTTCCTGTTAAGGGTAACAACACGGAGCATCCTACCATTGTGAGTGGTAAGCGCTATTACGTTAAGAATGCCAAGGGGGAATATCTCACTACTACGGCTGCTCTCACAGCATGGAGCCGTCCTACCTTCCAAGCTAAGGCGCAAACTGAATCGAAGCGACAATATCAGCAATGGACCATCACCATCGATGACAACTCGGGTCGTTGGAAGATTTCTTTTAACAACAGCAAGTTCCTTGATGAAGAGGGTCGCATCAACAAGAACGCCTATTTCTCAGAATGGAACTCTGTTATCCTGAACGAGGTTGGTGGTCATTGGGCCATTCAGAGTGTTACTCCTGAAGCTAATCCGCGCACATGGGGTGTTACCACTGACAACAATATTAACTATGCCGACACTGAGTTGAAGGATAGCTATGTATTTACCATTGCCGATGTTGCAGCCGAAGACTTGGTAAGTAGCATCAGTGCCCCCGTTATTAGCCCCGCCAAAAAGAGCGACACAAGTATCTACGACCTCTCAGGTCGCAAAGTTAAGCGCACTGCTAAACACGGTGTTTACATCAAAAGTGGCAAAAAGGTTATTAAGTAATTTGCCTCTGAATTGATACTTTTTAAAAGTCCCAGCCTTTTTCAGGTTGGGACTTTTTTGATGGGGGAGATTGGGCTATGATTAGGGAACTGGTCTGCGTTATCTTTAAAATACGATATTGGAACCTATAAACTAGGGTGTTCAAAATACAGACGAAAATCCTGCTAAAAAAGTGTGTGATATCATTAGACCAATACTTCGTATTATCAATGATTATTCGTATCTTTGTGACAACAGAATCCGCCACGCTTCCCATTTGAACAGCGAACCAGGGCGGGTCTTTTGCTTTTTATGGGTACATTATACAATAGCATAAAAACAAGAATTGTATCGGTCATCAATGACATAAATAGAATCGTTGACAAAAAAAACAATGACGGTTGAAACGACTCCCTTGAAGGGTGTGATTACATGTCATACCTTTTTGTTCTATAAAGCATTTTTGAGTAGTTTACGATGCTACGTTTTGCTGTTTTTTTACTTGATAAACGCAGTTTTTTTCATTGATTGTGCTGTTTTAAGACCTAAAACTGTCATCTTTGCGGTGTAAAATGTGATACAAGTATCAAAAATAGCACTCTAATTTGAACGTAAGAAATATTTGGATGAACTTATCGCAGGACGTGGAAACGGTCTTGTGAAGATTATTACAGGTGTCAGACGATGTGGAAAGTCTTTCCTGCTGTTTGATATCTGGCATAACTGGCTGTTGGAACATGGGGTAACTGATAGTCACATCATCGAAATACAACTTGATGATTTCCGAAACAGGCGGTTGAGAAAGCCAGATGCCTTGCTCGACTATATAGACTCAAAGGTAGTGGATGATGGTAATCCTTATTATGTAGTCTTGGACGAGGTGCAGCTGGTAGAAGAATTTGTGGAGGTTATTCTTAGCTTGACACACATGAGAAGTGTGGACGTGTATGTGTCGGGGTCAAACTCTCGTTTCCTGTCAAGTGATGTTGTGACTGAGTTCCGAGGTAGAGGTGACGAGATACGCATCTGGCCTCTCACCTTTGACGAATACTTTAGTGGTATTGGTGGAGATATACGCAAAGCTTGGTTGGATTACTATACTTTTGGAGGACTGCCACAGGTGGCTTTACTTGAAACGGAAGAAAAGAAAACAGACTATTTGCGTGGTCTGTATGAAACTACCTATCTGCGTGACGTAATTGAGCGCAACCATCTGCGTAATCCAGAAGGAATGAAGGAATTGGTGCGTGTAATAGCTTCGGGCATTGGTTCGTCAACCAATCCAACGAGAATAGCCAATACCTTTCAATCTACACAAGGGGTAACCATAAAAAGAGACACTATAAAACAATACATTGACTATCTGAAAGACTCTTTCTTGATAGAAGAAGCCTTGCGCTATGATGTGAAAGGCAGAAAATATATTGGTACCGAGACGAAATACTACTTCGCAGACATCGGCATTCGTGCAGCCATTCTCAACTATCGACAGCAAGAAGAAACGCACATTATGGAAAACATTATCTATAATGAGCTTCGCAGTCGTGGATATAATGTTGATGTAGGACTGGTTGAACTTGGTGGTAAGGATGAGAACGGTAAGTTTGTCAGAAAACAGTTGGAGGTAGACTTTGTGGTGAACCATCCTCCATACAGGGTGTATATCCAGTCAGCTTTTCACATGCCTACGCCAGAAAATGAACAGCAAGAGCGACGTCCTTTATTGTCAATTAATGACCACTTTCGTAAGATTGTCATTGTTGGTGATGATATCCACCGCAAGGAAGACGAACTCGGTGTGTTGACTGTCGGACTCTTGGATTTCTTGACAGACAAGAACTTGTTGGAGCAAGGATAATCATTTTGCAAGCTGTAATTTCCCAAACGATCTTAAACAGGAATTAAGTTCCCGTTTTGGGGAAGAAATATTTTGATAACTTTTTAGATTATTCCTTGGTTTCTCTGAATCACAATGCAAAGGTACCATCTTCCTGTGCAGGCTATATACACAGAAAAATATTTCCTTATAAAATGGAAAAAATGAGGATTTTAGACGAAAAAAGCCAAGAAGCTCCTGACTTCTTGGCTGATGCTTATTTATGTCTTTTCTTGTATTCTTCTATTTCTCGAATTCATTGCTACTTATTGTTTGTTAATTTTTTAACCGCCGATTCTACTTTATCCCAAATCTCCTCTAAACGCTTCTTTATTGGACTATAGTCACTTATTGAAAAGTAATGAAAGCTAGCGTTACCATACATATCGGCATCGAAGTATAAGCATTTTCGCTCATCATCATATATGGTACCTTCAAGTAATAATTTCCCAAGTTCCTTACATTTCTTTTGACTTGGACATTGTATGAATATTCGAATTTCGTGGTTATTCTTGAACCAGCAATTCATAGAATAATCTTCCTTGTCTGATAGTGATGCAAACATAAACAAATCTTCACCTTTATAGTGTCCAGTTTCTTCGAAATCAGACAGATAGGTATGTTTAGTTTCATCTTCCCAATATTCCATGCTAAAATCATCTTTTAGTTTTTGGGCTATGGCATCTCTTTCAGAATCGATTAAATATCTATCATACCATACACGTGGTATAGCTACAGCAATGTGTCCTTTAAACAAGCTTATGCAAACGGGTGCTTTTTGAGAAGTCATCCAGTCGTATAGTCTGATGTCTTGGCATAAGATGTTATGAGCAATGGCAAGTTGAAGATCCCAGTTCTCTAAACCATTCAGTGACACAATGTTGCTCTTGATGTACTCTTCTAAAAAGAATGTAATCTCCTCCTTGTTGTTGGCATTCTTAAATGCTGCTATAAGCATCTTTCTTATGATAGGCTCATTAATGAGGAATGTCTTTAAGAACTTTTTAGGTTCACTATCTTCTGTTACATAGCGGTTCTCTAGTTGACCATCCCATTCGTACAAATTGGAGTTGATAGCACGAAGTAGTACATGATTCTTTCGATAATATGGACTGATGCCTTCCTTATCAAACATTTCTTGAATACACTCACAGTTCTTGCAGAATACTTCTATTGGCATTCCTTCTTCATAGAAGAAACAGGTAGTGCCTTTTATGAATGGATTGACTTCTACACTTTGAAACACAGTTAGCCAATCTGGATTCTCTGCAATTCTCTTGGCCTTTTCTATTTCTTCCTGGAATGGACGTGGCCAAGAGCCAATCTCCTTGGAAGCAGCTACTGCCTCAAAGAAACTGTTATTACATTTTGCCCTGGTTTTGAGATCATAGAATGTACTTGCTTTGTGCTGATTCGAAGCAACAGCTTTTGTAAAATTAGATAAATTACGTAGCGTGTTGGTTGCTGGTATCAAACTGTCAATATTGGTATTCTCTATGATGTTCCATACGATTCTCATCCATTTTTGGTAAATATCTGCTTCCCAATCCTCATAGCATAGTATAAATTCACAAATGGCTCCAAATACAACCAAGAGCGTTTGTGAAAACGTTGCTGTAGAATCCAGAAAGAAGTTTTCCTCTTTCTCTTTTTCCCAGGCAGGGGTGAGTGATTTGGCAATTTCTTCTTTATGCGAACAAAGTGTATCTAAGACTTTTTCTAAAGCCGTAAAATATTCTGGATGGTTGGTCAAGACTTTTTCATATTCATCAAATCCTAAATATACATTTTCATTTTTTTTGCTTTCTGAAAGTGTATAAAATGAATAAATGGGAAGTTCTTTGCTTGTCATTTCTTTAGCTGCAACATCACTATCAATCATATATCGATAGGCAAAGAATCTACTGAAAAATCTCATATAGCTTTCATCAGAATTAGATTTGTTTTTATTCCAAAACAAGTCTATCCATTTGGCATCCAGTTTCAGAGAAATACTTTCTTCATGTGAGATTAATTCATTTTGAATGCCACCCTCTAAGTCAACCTTTTCTTCTGTCAATGTTTTACATTTTCTTAAAGCACCCGTCAATTCTGCTTTAAAATTATCAAAGACAGATAGAGGCAGACCACGAGCATTCATCTTCATATATAGTTCTTCTGAAAGATTGTACTGCATTAGGGGGAGTACATAGAATTGCAATCTCTCGGTCTTTTCCAAGAGATTATTATTTTCAGTCTTATTGTATTCCTCGTTCATAGCATCCAGCATGACAAGCATACCTGCAATGGTAGAATCTTTGTCAAAATTATGATAGTACCATCTTGCTCTACGTATGCAAACGCTTGGCTTTTCATCTTCTAAGCTGCATGAATATTGAGCTAAAGATTGACAAAAAGCAGTAGCTGTAGCTCTAGTCTCATAGGTGAAACTTTTAAGTGCATGGACAATGCTTTCTGCTACTTCCGTATTTTGTCTTTTCTCTTTGTTAAGAAGAAACCAATGAAGAAGGAACAGAGTTGTAAAACGCTGCTGACCATCTAATAGCTCCAAAATATACTCTTTTTGATTTGTAACATCTTCAATATTCTTGATAGAACCATAGATAAAATGAAAGTCCATGATGGCATCATTTTTAGATGTCAAGTATTTAAAAATATCCTTCAAGAAGGAATTTCTTATCTTTGTTTCTGCTTCACCAAGTCTTCCTTGCGCATAGGGTCTCTGTATTCTTGGTATGATAACTTTCGAAATTACTATAGGATCCTCGTCTTTTGCGTATGAAATAGGTTTGCTGAAAATACTTCTGAATGTATATGTCTCACTCATTGTCTTTACTTTTTAATGTTTAGATAATCTTTGAGTTCATCGCAAATGTAGGCTTGATATTTATTCATGTCCTCTTCTCCCCATCGAGAGCGGTTTGTTCCGTTTCCGTCGAAGAGTTTCATGAAGACATAAGTAGTTGTAACTGGAACATAAATGCCAGCTTTCATTCTTTCAATGATTTTACGACGTTTCACCACAAATAAGCTATTACCATATGAACGGTTGGTTCCTGAGTCTAATAGAGTGAGGTTCCCAATATTATTCTTAACCTCCTCTGGTGCATCAGTCCACTCTTTTGCGATTTCTCGTATTTTCTCGATGGCCTTGTCAAGTTCTCCTTCTTCGTAAAGCTCATTTATGAAAGATCTTTCCTCTTCATTCATACTTAAGTCTTCAAGAGCTATACTAATCCATTCCTTTTTGCTTGATATTTCTTTCAATCCATTAGTTGTGAATGAATCTATATGTTCTATATCCCAACCTTGTTTAGTAAGAACATCAAATGGAAATTTATAGATAGAACTTAACTCGCTTTGGCTCTCAAGTCCTTCTGCTTGCTTATTTAAATGATGGACATTTAAGAGCAAGAGCAAATTAAATATTCGGCTATCACCAAAGCTGAGGTCAATATGTCCCTGTTCCACAGTGATATTTTGTGTCTGATCACAAATTTTTTGTTTAAGCCAATTTTTAAATTCACCCCTGGACTCATTTTCATCCATGTGATTGAAATGATAATAACACTTCGGAAGCAAGTTGCCTTGGTACTGACTAAGCATACCTATAAGGTTATAGGTGACGACATCCTCATACCAATCTTCTATTGTATGGAAGATATTAAGTATTTCATCCCATTCCGTGGTTAATGCTTGAATCAATTCAACATTAGATTTTCCATCAAACTTGTCGTAGAAATAGTTGAACACAAAGTTATTCGTTGCGAGTTTTGTTTCACAGTCTCTTAACAGTGTATCAACTTTTCCATCAAGATTATCATCGTCTTGATTTAAGACAGAAAGAGTTTCCATCTTATATCTTAGATTAAAGATGAAGTCTATGCGGTTAGGCATATCAATTCCTTTGGCGTTTAAAAAACACCAGAAAGCATCATTTTGGAGCGTATTTTCAATATTTTCCCATTCTAAGGCACGCTGCATTTGAATATGCTCTTGCGATTCCAAGTTCTGTGTTCTGAGAAAGAGAGCTTTTATTAATTCAGCATCTGTTAGATAAATCTTACCTGTATTGATTTCTCTAAACTCTTTAATGGCATCTTTGTCATCTGCAAGTTCATACCATAATACTTGGACTGATCCATACATTGAATATTTATCTTTTTCCGCATTTAATAATGAGCGGAATATGTTCAGAATATCGCTCACTTTTGTGCTTAAGTTGTATCTTTGGCACAAACTTTTTGCACCTGCAAATTCATACTCATCAATGCTTCTTATCCATTTGTCAATAGTTTCATAGGCTTGACTCATGTGGAAAAAATCAATATTATCATTGCATTCATCATCGTTGTTTCCAATATTTGCTAAGAAAGCTGAAGACCCTTTTCTTGTGGCATAGGTAAGATGATAGAGTTCTATTTCATCCTCTTTTAAACTTTCAGCAGAAATATTGCACTTCGTAATTAAATACTTGTACAATATATAAAGAGTTGTAAGTCTTTGTTGACCATCTATGATCTCCCATGCTTCTGCATCTTTCTTAGCATCTTTTGGTAGGAATTTTCTCAGTACTTCTTTGTCTGTGATCTTTCTTGCTACTACCGGCTGCAGACAATAGTACTCACCTTCGTTGACGCCTTGTATTCGCTTGTTAAAAGTGCTACTTGCATAACATAATAAGTCACTTAGTAGTTGAACCACCTGGATGCTGGTCCATCTATAGCCGCGCTGATATGAAGGGATATAAAAATAATACCCCTTCATAAGTTCTGTTACCGCTTTTCTGTCAATACTATTAACCATAGCTTTGCTATTTTATCTTTTTTAGAACATCCCCAAATTTGGCATAGTTGACCACTACACCATCATCTAAGTCTGTTGATCTGCAATAATATAAAGACGATCATGGTACTCTCGACATTCTTTTGCTTTTTGTTAACCATGATGCTTATGCTTATCCTTATCCACTTTACATGGTAAGGCTCAGCAAAGATAGTGAAATTTGTTTAGAATCAATACTGATTTACTCGTTTTTGGGGGGGATTTATATTGTAATCTGTGCGAAAAATCTGCATAGAAGTTATTACATCTTGTTAATTATGTCAATATCGTATAATTTTAACTGGTATTTGCTCGGCTATGGCCATATCTATAAGTTGCTTTGTCCTTGTACTCATTCCATCCCAAAAAGCAATAAGCGCATTAGCTCTTTCTACCATTTTAATGTTTGATATACCAGCAGCACTTCGGCCGAATCTATCCCATTCAGCAAAGTTAGATTCAACTAGGATTTTTAATTCTGCTGGATAGTCTTTTTATCAATTCTGTTGTACCAATGGAAGTTCCGAGAGTAAGATAACATGATGCGTCTTAAGTTTGTTCTCAAGGTAGAGGCAGCATTTTTCTTTCATCAAATCACAATTGAAGAAACTGCTGCTTCCTGCAATAACAACTCTATATTTTTCCATACCATTTTTGTAAATATTCCCAGTAACAATATGGAATGTGTATTCGGTTAGGGCGCCTTTGAAGAAAACAATGTTTGCATAATAACTTCGGCATCTTTCTGCTTCGTCCTTAGCAGGATGAGCTGGTTTGCCATGTTTGCTGAGTCTGCATTTAGGGGTTGAGTTCTCTGTTTGATATTATCATTCCTGACAGCGTTACCAGCACTGGAAATGAGGCATTTTTATTTTGCAATTCTTTGCATAGCCTTGTTCTTCTTGATGGTGTATCTATCACTGGTGATTGGGCATTTGATGGTTGCACTTCTTTGAGCAACCTCGTTATCCCTGACAGTGTTACCAGCATTGGTGATGGTGCGTTTAAGATTTGCAGCTCTCTCACCTCCATAAGCATTCCCTCTTCGGTTACAAGTATTGAAAGGAATGCTTTCAGTTGCTAATTATGCATAGATCCAAGAACTCTTTCCTTGAGTGGCTTGTCTACTCGCTTATCTTCTTCTTCCTGTACGATATCATCTGGATATTGGTAGACCTGCCCGACTTCCTACAGTCGGTAAGCGGACTGTATCCTGAGTTGCTTGTCGACTTTGCACTCTGCGGTTTGTTCTCGCTTTCGAGTTTGTATCTCAACCGATGGCTGTTCAGACAGCGGCGCTTTTGGCGCGAAGGGCAGGGCCACCATGACCTGGAGCAGGCTTTAGACCCTGCCCGTTTCTTCCGTCTCAATCGACAGTATATCGCCAATATTAAGGGTATAAGGAAAATCAGCCTTTACTTCGGTTCTAAACTAATGGTGAAACTGAAAGGCTGCGAGGATGATAATATCGTAATAAGCAAGGAAAAAGCGACATTGTTTAAGAAATGGCTGGAGAAATAACAAGAGGGTGTGCATTCTATGTTTCTTGCGTAGAATGCACACCCTCTTGTTATATATTGTCGTTAAAACGTTACACCGACACCAAAAGAGATTGAATGGCGGATGCTGTTGTAGTATATTTTTGCAAGATTATTGTTTTGCAGCATCCTGTACGAACTTGAATTCGTCGAAGGCGTTTCCTGCTTCCACGCAAACTGTGAAGGAACGTGATGCGTTCGTTTCGTTGCGATTGATGATAACCTTTAGTTTGTTGTCTTCTACCTTTACGAGATACCAGCCTCCGTCGAACTCCTTGTGTGAAGTAGTTTCCTTGAATTCTCCTTTTTCCTTCACGCTAGCAATCCAAAAACCATTGTAGTTTTTGCAGGCAAACAGGCAACTTCCTCCTTCGGCTTTCACTTTCAGTTCACCGTTCTTCAAACCCGACGGAACCGTGCTCCACTTCATAGGGTCGGCAAGTCCTTCAGGGTCTGACGATTCGCAACTTGTCAGTGACATTACGCTTGCCAACAAACATAATAATATTTTCTTCATATGCTTATTTGTTTAAGGGTGGTTCTAAAAATTCTGTTTTTAGAGTTCTGCTATTCTGAAATCCCTATTTCAGAATTATTAGAACCACCCTAAATTGTTTGAAAATGTTCTGGTCTGCTTAGAACGACCAACCGAAGCCTATGTACGGGAAGAAAGCAGCCTTGTTGAGTCCGTACTTGTCGCCAAAGTTGAACGACGGTGAAACGCCTACACGAAACATGAGGCCGTTGGGGCGCTGATAGCGGTAGCCGATGTCACCGAAGATGAAATAACCGAATTGAGTTTTTGATGAAGTGTAAAAATCAATTTTAGGAAAAGTTTCGTCTGTATTCTCCCCACCTGGATACTCCCCTGTATCTTTTACGTATCCTATTGTTTCCTTTACTCGATATACACCAAGACTCGCACCGAAACCCAGCTCCAACTTGCTATTCTTCTTTCCGAGCAGATAGTTTAGCTCCAACGGAACACCAACGCCATTGATTTTCTGGTCGAACAAACCTGAATTGTTTCCATAGCCATAGCCAATGCCTACGCGGTAGCCTAAACCAGAGTTTCCATCAAATCTACTGTCGTAGTTGACGCCCACAATATTTTGGGCACCAAGTAATTCTACAGACAGGTTACGTGTCTTCTGTTGTGCCATTACTGCCGAAAAACAGCATAATGCAAATAGTGATAATACAATCTTTCTCATTATATATTTTATCATATGTTTATTTTCGGTGGATATTCTATCCTTTAGTTTGCCTCAACATAATGTCCTAATCGGTCGGCTCTTGTTCCATCGATAAAAAGATAAAAGATGCCTCCTGGATTTTCTACTACAAAGACTTCTGTATAAGTGAAATATGGATATTTCGTATGTAATGTGTCAAGCACACGACTCGGTACAGTAGTGCCTTTTGGCAAGGCGTATCTTGTCTCCTTCCATTTTACATCAAGATTGTTTGAATCGAATAATACCGACTTGATCACCCCATCATGCATGATGAGATAGCTGTCAAAGCCCAGGTCGTTTATATATGCAAGCACTCTGGCACCTTTATAATGCTCAGTAATCCAGTCTATATCGGCAGTGAACGGTCTAACGTAAGCGTTATCGTTGAGTTCATAATCGCTAGATTTGAGCAACGTGCCCTCGCTGTCGATAATAAGTGTGTGGACCCAACTCTTATCCATTGACGAATCTTGAACAAGATAACACAATTCATAGTATTTACCACTTATGCAAGCTTGTGTTATTTCCTTGATTCTCCAAAACTCACAGTTGTCAGTATCAGGAAGTTCTCTGGATAATCTCTGTCGTACATTGTCAGGTAATTTATTGATATCTGACAAAGTAAGCATACTACGGTTCCATACATTATCTACATACACCACAAGCAATTCATCCCCTGCCTTGTCCTTGCAATAGACATAAGTTTCCTGCTGCCCCGTATGGCGGTAGAAATCATTACCAGTATAAACCTGTTTTATGGTATTTGTTCCGTAGCGATTACTGAAATCCTTGGCTATTGCCTCAGGCAAACTGTTGTCATTTACTGGTGTCTCTTTTTCGGAATTACATGAAGATAAAACGAAGGTAATGGCTGCAGCCAGCACGCATAACAAATGTTTTATACTTGATAATTTCATTCTGTATTCTATTTGGTTATTTGTTTTGTTGTTATGATTAAATTATGTCCAAGGACAAGTTGCCTGAGAACTTATTATTATGCAAAAGTACAATCGTTTGTTTTTATACACAACGCCTCCTTATGCGAAACGGCAAAAATGTATTGCGAAGCAGCAATATATTCTTTTGAAGCAATTATAGGTATTCCAGTGGTTGTATTGCTGAGGTGCCGTCTAACTTGCCGTTAGAAAAGTTAGTGCAAACCGAACGCGATACAAAACGAAAAAGAATTTTTTTCGTTTGGCTTAGTTTTTTTGATTAGATAAATTGCATTTATCCCAGTACAATCTCTATACGTTTTCAAATCTTTTATTTTATCTTTCATGTTTCATTTAGTTATTGTATTGAATTAAAAATCAAGTCATTATAAAAATGAAATTAAGATGAGAATTTTTAATCACATGCCCACGAGATAAAAAAGGAACC
>ERZ1034678.204-NODE-204-length-33791-cov-30.828106_pt1 | contig 33791 bp, 29 predicted proteins | sample MGYA00520640_ERZ1034678 | MGnify/ENA primary metagenome ERZ1034678 (study PRJEB33766, sample SAMN09781767) | gut metagenome | biome: gut microbiome | host: Homo sapiens | place: Madagascar | study: EMG produced TPA metagenomics assembly of the PRJNA485056 data...
TGCCCCTATTGCCTTCGGCACTTCCCCCGAAGGGGGAAGCAAGACGTTACGTAGCGAACGATTTCCTTAACTTAATAGCATTCCCTAGAGGGGAAGGCTGCGATACGAGAATACCATCTTCTAAAAAAGGCGGCGAAACCGCCACGAGAGCACTGAACCTTGAACCAAATGAAAGCAAAGTAAAAAGGAGCTGTAAAGAAATGAGGATTCATTTCTTCACAGCTCCTTTTCCCTATTCGGCCTTCATCTGATACTCCCTGCCATCAATGGCAAGGACATCTCCGGGACGGATCTTCTTGCGTTTTTCATGGACAGGCTTGCCATTCAGCTTCACCTGATGCCGGGCAAGGTAAGCACCGGTCTCTCCGCCGGAGCTGATCGCATTGATCTTTTTCAAAAGCTGGTCAAGCTGGATGTAGTCTCCGTAGACGGCTATAATCTCCATCAATGTCTCCCCCTCATCGGTGTCACGACATACTGGTAGGCCTTATCTTCTTCCTGCTCTACCAGAAGCGGGCCGTTTTTCTGCAGATGCAGGATGACTGTCTCGCCCTCAGAATGCTTCAGGATATCTTCGATATAGTTGCAGTTGTAGGTGATCTTGATCGGCTCGCCTTCGAGCTTGATGGGGATCGATGTGCTGCTGCGGCCGATCGCAGGATCCTCTTCGTAGATCTCCACCGCATCCTCATGGAAGATGAAATTGATGGTATGGTAGTCCACACCGCTGGAGATCGGGCTGACGAAACGGACGGCTTCCTGAAAATCGTGAACATTGACTGTCACGAGTGCATCATGATGGGTCGGGATGACGCGGTGGTAATCCGGATATTCACCGTTGAGGAGGCTGGTAATGAAGTACGTGCTGCCAAAGGTGAAGGCGACATGGTTTTTAGACCAGGAGATCTCGACGGTACTGCCATCTTCGTCCGGCAGCAGGCGGACTACATCCGAAAGGATGCTGCCGGAAACGACGAAGCGTCCTTGGGCGCTTGCTTCCTCCGGCAGTGTGATCTCTTTGGCAGCCAGGCGGTGCGTATTGGTCGCCGCCATGATAAAGCGGTACTGATCGACCTCAAAGAGCACGCCGGTGAAAAGCGGTTTCTGTTTGTCGGAAGCCGTGGCAAAGGAGACCTGACCAGTCATTTCTTTGAAGTCTTGGCAGGAGACTGTCGCATGATTGGTATGCTCCATTTCTTTGACTTCCGGGAAGTCATTGATGTCGCGGGTCGGGAAACGGGCAAAATAAGAGCCGCAGGTAAAGGAGACCATATTTTCCTCTTTTTTCTTTTCCATGACGATATCCCCTGCCGGCATCATGCGGATCGTGCTTTGCAGCTGGCTGGCAGCGATCACGATAATGCCTTCTTCCTCGATCATGGCCGGGCAGCTTGTTTTGATCCCGATGGTGTAATCATTGGCCTGCAGTTCGACTTTTCCGTTTTCTGCAGCAATGAAGTATCCGTTATTGGTATTGGATGTAATTTTTGCCTGTGCAGCCCGCTGTACGCGGTCGATCGCATCAGACAATTCCGTTTTGTCGAAAATGACTCTCATGGCAGCACCTCTAAAAAATAACGATGATAGATAAAAGATAGTAGTCGCCGTAGTAGGGCGGTGTGAATAAGTGAATAACTCTGTGAAAAGTGAGATTTTCTCGAATCTCGCGGTTTGTTAAAAAGGATTGAATAACTTTTTTGGGAATTCACGGTTTTCACAGGTTTTTACGAACCTGACGTTTTTCACAGTTTTTCAGCAGGATATTGGATGATGGGAAATGGGGTTGTTCACAGTGAGTGAGGGGCATGGGAGAAAGGGATACTTCACCTTATCCGCCCATGGGGGGCCCTTATCCCCGCTGCTTCAAGAGCTTTCGGATCGCTTCGATAGAAGCGCGGGTCTGCGGGTCACGATCGATGTCTTTTTCTACGCGTTCGCAGGCATAGAGGACTGTCGAGTGGTCTTTTCTATGGAAATAGTCACGCAGCGTCGGGTAGGACTCGTTCAGCTCATTGCGGCACAGGTACATGGCGATCTGGCGCGGGATGACGATCTTCTGCGGACGGCCGCGGCCGAGGAGCTTATCCTTCTTGACGCCGTAGTACTGGCAGACGGTATCGATGATGAAGTCGACGGTAAGCTCTTGACGGTTGTCGAGGGGGATCTGGTCTTTCAGCGCATCCTTGGTGAAGGCGAGCGTGATCGTTTGTTTCTTGATCTGCGAGAAGGTGACGAGCTTATTGAAAGCCCCCTCCAGCTCACGGACATTGGTATTGATATGACTTGCGATATAGTCGACCACGTCTTTCGGGAGTGTGATATTGAGCTTTTCTGCTCTCTGCTGAAGGATGATGCAGCAGATCTCATAGTCCGGCGGAGAGATCGGGGCGACGAGCCCGCTCGAGAAGCGCGTCTGCAGGCGGTCTTCGAGCTTATCGATATCCTGCGGTGTGCGGTCGCTCGTCATGATGATGTGCTTCTTCTTATCGAAGAGGTCATTGAATGTATTGAAGATTTCCATCTTCGTCGCATCCTTGGAGCCGAAGAACTGCACGTCGTCGATCAGGAGGAAGTCCAGATTTCTATACTTGGCACGGAATTTCGGCATGGTGTGATTCTGGATGGCATCGATCAGCTCATTGGTGAAGGTCTCGCTCGAGACGAAGAGGACGGAAAGCTCCGGCTTGTTTTCGTGGATGTAGTTGCAGATGGCGTGGAGCAGATGCGTCTTGCCGAGGCCGGAGGGACCGTAGATGAAAAGAGGGTTCATTTTCTGATCGGCCTGATCCGGATGGTCGGCCGTCTTGGCGACCGCATAAGCGGCCTGAAAGGCGATCTCGTTGCAGTTGCCATGGACGAAGGTGGAGAAGGTGTATTCTTCATTGACCGGATTCGGCAGGAAGGCATTTCTCTTCTTCGGCTCGCTGCGCACGGGCGCATCGAAGAGGGAGGTCTCTCCGAGCTCCCGGATGTCGGGGAGCGGGACCTCATCGGCCGTCATAGGCTTCAGCTTGGAAAAATCCGGCGGCATGGCTTCCTTCGGAAAGGGATCATCGATATCAGGCTCCGGGAGAGGTGCAGGCGTATTTTCATAGGGGGCATCGGCTGTCTCACGGGCCATCGGGAAGGGTGCCTCGCTCTCCGTCGCCTGCTTTTTGGAGGCACCGGCTTCCGGCAACGGCGGCATCGGCGCAGGCTCCGCGGGCTGGTTCATGATATCGGAGATCTCGATGGAAAGCTGCTTCCCCGTGATGTTGAAAATAATTTTTTCCAGCTTTCCTTTATATACATTTTCGATCCATGGTTTCCGCCGCTTGTTTTTGGGCGAAATCGTCAGTGTGTTTTCTGTCATGGAGATAGGAAAGACTTCGTTGGAAAACATGTCATAGTACGGGTGGTCATACTGGTCGATATAGTCCAGGATCTGATCCCATAATTGAAAGAAGTCCATAGGGTACCTCGCTTGCCATACATAGGGCAGCCGCCGTGGCTGTGACTATGTGAATGACTTTGTGAATAATTGTGAATAAGGCGTTGTCTCCGATCGGACGCTTTGGAAAGAGGCTTGATGGCATCGGAGAAAGCGGCGATTGAATATCTTTGTGGATAAGTGGATAAGTCTGTGAATTAATAGATGCTTTCTAGGGCTTTTCCACACGTTCTTCTGCGGTTTTCAAATGGCATTGTGAATAACTTCATTGTATCATTTCCCTTGCCTCTTGTATATGCACAAGATGTGGGGAGGAAACCGGACAGGGACGCAAGGAAAACGGCGGAGAGCGGGTTTGGGGTGCAAGGTCAGCCCTTGTGGTGGGGCTCCCTTTGATCGTTTGCGGAAGAGGGGGAGCTGGTTCTATGGGTTCGAAAGGTAGAGCGGGGTTGGGGCAGCGCCAGATCCTTCGACTCAGTTCTCACTGTTCCGCCTTTACATTATCGAACATCCGACATTTCACTCCGCTCAGGATGACGAAATGCGCTGCGGAGTAGAAATCATGGCGGTGTCTCTCGGTGTATTAGCCTTCCAGTCCCCAGCCAATAGCTCCTAGTCCCCTCTCCCAAACCTTGCCTTGCCAGCCTTCCCTTTGGTAAAATATAAGTAAAATAACCTAAGCGAGGCAAAGTATGAGTGAGATTACAAATGATCCGCGGCTGAAACAGGCGGCGGAGGAAGCGATAGCAAAGGCAGTGGACCGGCGCGTGATTTCCTTCACGCTGGATGGCGAGACGTACTGGATCAAGCGGAAGATGGGAAATGGACGGAAACAGTTTGCTAAATATTCCGTCGAGAAGGAATTTTATTTCGAAGTGGCGAAGATGACCATTGCCGGACGCGCCGCGCCGCTGCTTGTGCCGGAGATCCTGGTGTTGACGCCGGACTATATGGTGACAAAGGACGGCGGGCGTACACTGAAGAACTGGCTCGATACCGACATGCCGGAAGAAGACAAGGAACAGCTTCTCGAAGAGGCCGGCCGTGCGCTGTGCTCCCTCCATCAGGCAGGCATTGTCCATGGCCGTCCGGCACTGCGTGACATCACATGGAAGGAAGGAAATTTCACCTTTCTGGACTGGGAGAATCGCATGCTCACCAAAGTCATCGAAGAGCAGAAGGCCGTCGACCTTATTCTTCTCCTCCATGGTCTGGCACGCGAAGACTACAGAGAAGAAGGACATCGCATGGAAGCCTTGGATCGGGGCTATCTGGCACAGGGCGGAGAAAAGACGCGGGAAAATGCGATCCGTCTCTTCCGGAAGCACGGCGTCCTCTGCCGCATCGTCAAGGCGCTCTCCCCCTTCCACATGGTCGATGTCGAAGCCGCCAGAAAGGTATGTGAGTACTTTTTAAATTAGGAATGAGGAATGAAGGTGGCGGCTTCGACGCATGTTAGATGACGGTATTCTCGTATCGTCAGCCTTCCCCAATGGGGAAGGCTAATCGATGGCGGCTTCGACGAGATCGATGAAGAGGTCGCAGCTGTTCTGGCATTCGTACTCTCACATACGACGTTTCTCGCGCTCAGGATGACGAAACGGGGCGATGCCTGAAAGCAGTATTCAAGTCACCAGTCACTCGTGACTGGTAGCTAGGGATTAGTGGCTAGGGATTAGGGATTGGGGATTAGGAGTAACTAGTGACTGGTGACTAAATACAACCTTCGGGTATCATCATGATTTATACTCCGCGGCGCATTTCGTCATCCTGAGCGGAGTGAAATGTCGGATGTTCGAAAATGTAAAGGTGGAACAGTGAGAACTGAGTCGAAGGATCTGGCGCCGCACCAACCCCCTTTGAACCTTTTGAACCTATAGAACCCGATGAACCTCTTTCGCACGCAATCAAAAGGCAGCACGCCCCATGGGCTGGCCTTAAGTCCATACCCAAAACTCATTTGACTTTCTATTCAAATCATGGTAGAATGTGTCCAATTTCAAAGTAGACTAGGATCGGAATCAGGCTGGTGAATTTTCTCAGAGAGGCAGTGGATGGTGAAAACTGCTGAAAAGGACGCAGCCACGTCACCCGAGAGTCCTTTTTTTGATACCCCTTGCGGTATAGAGAAAAGCGGCGGCTCCGTTATCGCCCAATCGAGCAGGAAACAGCAGTCTGTTTCCATGGCAAGGTGGTACCTCACGCAATGTGCCCTGTCGGATATTTTCCGGCAGGGATTTTTTATTGGCAGGAAGAAATCCCAAGGTTCACGGGTCAGGAAGGCGCAGCGCCTCAGCGGTATATGCAAGCCGAAACATGCGGCGGCTCTTTAAAAGATGGATGCGCCGCCCTGCTGAACCCTTGGAAGTGACAGAATCATTTCCGCAAGCCGTTTCCCGGATCCGATCACGGATCCTTCCTCCATTCACGAAAGGAGTTTACTATGAAGAAAAATTTCTTGATCCCAATCGGGCTGATGCTCTTTGCCCTCTTCTTTGGCGCAGGGAATCTGATCTTTCCTGTGTACATGGGCCAGAATGCAGGCGTGAATACCATTCCCGCGACGCTGGGCTTTCTTTTGACAGGCGTAGGGTTTCCGATCCTTGCCGTCGCAGCGATCGGTTATGCGGGGAGCGACCTCGAGTCACTGGCCTCCCGTGTACACAAGGGCTACGCCATTTTCTTCACCGTCTGCCTCTACCTCACCATCGGGCCGGCTTTCGCCATCCCCCGTACAGCGACGACATCCTATGCGATCGGCATCGCGCCCTTCTTCGGTGAATCGATGCAGCAGACCGCGCTCTATGCCTTCGCCTTTATCTTTTTCGTGATTTCCTGGTGGCTCTCCATCAGCCCGTCGAAATTGGTCAACCGCATCGGGAAAATCATCACCCCGGCACTCCTTCTTTTCCTCGCCATCCTTTTCATCACAGCGACACTCTTCCCGATGGGCAGCTGGCAGGAGGCACAGGCAGCCTATCAGCCCTCCATCAAAGCGCTGACGCAGGGCTTCCTCGATGGATATAACACCATGGACGCACTGGCCGGCTTCGTCTTCGGCATCATCGTAGTCAATGCGGTCCGTCAGTATGGCGCGGCAAGCAATGAAGAGGTCGCCTCCCATACCCTGAAGAGCGGCCTCATCGCGGGCGTCTGCCTGGCGGTCATTTACATCTTCCTCTCCTTCATCGGTGCCTGCTCTGTAGAGAAGCTGGGACTCATGAAAAACGGCGCAGACATCCTGGTCGGCACCGCACACCACTACTTCGGCAGCTACGGTCGCATCCTGATGGGCGTGATCGTCCTCCTCGCCTGCCTCACCACCAGCGTCGGCCTCATCACCGCCTGCGGCGAATATTTCAAGAAACTCATCCCTGCTCTCTCCTACAGAGCTTGGGTGACCGTATTCTCCGTCATTTCCTTTGGTATCGCCCTCTTCGGCCTCACCACCATCATCACCGCTGCCATTCCGGTCCTCATGTTCCTCTATCCTTTGACCATCTCCCTCATTTTCCTCACCTTTGGTGATCACCTCTTCGGCGGGAAACGCAGCGTCTACGCCTGCGCCACCCTTTGCACCCTGATCCCTGCCCTCTACGACGGATGTCACACGGCCGGTCTTTCCCTCGGCGCGATCGACGGCCTCATGCAGTCCCTCCCACTGGCAGGCTATGGACTTTCCTGGATCTTCTTCTTCCTCTTCGGAAGCGTGCTCGGGATGGTCTTGGGGAAAAATAGGAATTAGGAATGAAGGTGGCGGCTTCGCCGCGAATATATATGTGGCGATGCCCGAAGGTCTGCGATGGCGGGTTTCTCTCGTATCGTCAGCCTTCCCCTCGAGGGGAAGGTGCCCCGAAGGGGCGGATAGGGCACAGGCGGTATGAAAGAGGATGAGGAAAGTGGAGAGGTGCGCCGCACAACCTCCGCCCTACCTATAGAACTTATAGAACCTACTGGACCTCTTTCACACGCAATCAAAGGACGGCACGCCCAAGGGGCTAACCCTGAACCCTTAAAGTTTGAAAGCAGGGATGATTAGTAGCTAGGGATTAGTGGCTAGGGATTAGGAGCCGCAAGTGACTGGTAGCTAGTGACTGGTGACTTAAATACTGCCTTCGGGCATCGCCACCATCTATACTCCGCGGCGCTTCTATTTTTTTATGCGCCGCACCACCCCCTTTGAACCCACTGAACCTGTTGAACCCGCTGAACCTCTTTCGCATGTAATCAAGGGACAACACGCCCCATGAGCTAACCCTGAACCCCGAACCCTGAACCCTTAAACCCTTTATCTCACTCCCCATCTGTGCTATGCTACACGAAACAGCAAACCGCTCACTATCCACGATTTCCAAGAAACGAGGTCCTTCCCATGACATCTGCCGATGAAAAAAGTCTCGCCCTGCGCAAATGGATCTTTGCCGGGCTGATGGTCGCCGCCGGCGTACTGCTTTCCCCCATGTTCTCCTTTCCGCTGGGCGTGACGAAAGCATTTCCCCTGCAGCATATGATCAACATCTTTTTGGCGGTCCTCTGCGGCACGCGCTATGGCACCGCAGCCGCCTTCGGCACCTCCCTCATTCGCAATCTCTTAGGCACCGGCAGCCTTCTCGCATTCCCCGGCTCCATGGTGGGCGCTTTCCTCTCCGGCTACCTCTACAGCCACACGCACAAGCTCTGGGCTGCCGTCATCGGAGAATTCGTCGGTACCTCGATCATCGGCGGTCTTCTCTCCTACCCGATCGCCGCCCTCTTCATGGGCTCGGCCAAAGGCGCCTTCTTCTACGTCTCCCTCTTCGCCGTCTCCTGCGGCGCAGGCTGCGTCATCGCCTTCGTCGTCCTGAAGGGCATGAAAGTGATTCAAACAGAATTTTCGAAAATGTAAGAAAATAAAAAGCCCAGTCCCCACATCGGCGGCTGGGCTTTTTGTGTGGGCTAACCTTGGAGTTTGAAAGCAGGGATGAGTAGCTAGGGATAAGTGGCTAGGGATTAGGTGTCGCAAGTGACTGGCATGCCAGCTCATGGCATCGCCATTATTTATGCTTCGCGGCGCATTTCGTCATCCTGAGCGGAGTGAAATGTCGGATGTTCGATCATGTAAAGGCGGAACAGTGAGAACTGAGTCGAAGGATCTGGCGCCGCACCACCATTCCTAATTCCTCATTCAAACAAAGCTTTCCTTCATAATCAGTGGACGGAGCCGCCCCATAGGCTAACCCTGAACCCATCAACCTGAACCCCTTTCTCTCTTGACACTTTCCCACATGGTACGCTATAATGTTTTAGTTTTGTAAATAAAAAATAATACACATGATATCCGTAAGTTTTAATATTACATTTTGGCATGAGAAATCGAGAGCGCACCATGGGGAAAGCGGCTCCGATTTCAGAAGAGAGGAACCATGAAACACGCTTTTTTGAAAGCAGCCATTGCAGCCTGCTTCGCTTGCGCCGCAGTGACCGCCAGCGCAGCGAATCCATTCACCGACGTATCTGCTGACGACTGGGCCTATCAGGCCGTCGCTTCGCTCTCCGATGAGGGCGTCATCGACGGTTATCCGGACGGCACCTTCCGCGGAGATAAGCACGTCACCCGTTATGAGATCGCGCAGATCGTCGCCCGCCTGATGGCGAAGGAAGACACACTGAATGCGTCCCAGAAGGAGACCCTCGCCAAGCTCTCTTCTCAGTATGCGAATGAACTCAAGGACCTCGGTGTCCGCATCGCAGAGCTTGAAAAGAAGCGCGGCGCAACCGACCTCATCACTGAGCTCCGCGTCCAGAGCATCGACCGCTATGACAATGTATTCAAAGGAAACGTCCAGAAGCACAATGAAATCTCTACCCGCGTCCGCCTGAATACCATCACTCCCGTGAACGACCGCGTCCACCTCTATGGACAGCTCGAGACCATCCTCGACATGAATGGTAAAGAAAGCTACGATGTGAACCGCATCGATCCGAAGGACAAGAGCCAGACCAAGCTCCGCACGGGCTACGGCGATGGTGATTTCCACCTGAACCGCCTGTGGACCACCTACCACTTCGGACCGAAGCAGGATACGACAAACCTCCCCTATGGCCCGTCCAAGAACCTCATCGGTATCGGCCAGTTCCCCGTCAAGATGGGCGTCACCGGCTACACCTATGACGGCGAAGTCAAAGGCGTCTTCGCTTCCTTCGGCGACTACCTGAAAGGCGGCCGCCTCACCCTCGCCTTCGGCCGTGCGACGAATATCAACTACGCCTACACCGGCCCGATGATGCATGGCGTCAAGGTATCCGATATCGCGAAAGGCAAATTGCTGAATGAACTCAAAACAAATAAAATTGTAGCTGAAGCAGTAAAAGCCAACCCAACAACGCTTGGCCCGATATTAAATACTGCAAAGGAAAAAATTACCGGCAGCCAGTCTACTCAGGAATTGATGGGCAACGTAACACAGATCGTTGGACAGATCCAGACCGTGAATCCACAACTTGCTGGAATGATTGCTGCCAAAGTAGCTCCTACCAGTGCCGCGCTGACAGATCTGACCTCCGGTAAGTATGGATATTATAATGCTGGAAATGATACCCTTTACCCGATGGGTAAAGATGTCGTCATGGGTTGGGGCGATGACGAAGACGTACCGGTCGCTTACGCCTCCTATATTTATAAGAAACCTGGTCAGTGGGAAGTTCACGCTTACGGCATGAAAGCCTGCGGGCCTGTCGGCCATATCGCGAAAGCCTACGGCTTCGCCGGCTCCTACAATGTCACCCCGATGCTTCGCGTCCAGGGGGAATTCGTCAAGAACCTCAGAAAGCTTCCGCTGAACAATGAACGTCCGTACAGCTACAACTACGGCATTCACTACGGCGAAGCCAACGTCCTCAAAGCCAAGTCCTTCTCCATCGGCGTCGACTACGTCTACAGCCAGGCTGGCACCTACTTCGGCGGTTCCAGCAACGACATTGTCGATCAGTACACAGGTCATGTGTATAGAGATTGGAATGGCATGAAGATGCCGGCTTACTTCGCAGATAAGATGGATGCGCTGACTGATGGTGATCCGTCCAATGATAACAACAACTTTGGCGGCGCGAAATTCTACCTCGCCAAAGCCTCCTTCGTCCCCATGCGCGGCCTCCTCGTCGAAGCCAACTACGGCTTCAACGCCAAAGACATGGGCGGCAAGAAGATGGACAACATGTTCATGCTGAAAGCGACCGCGTATATTAAATAAGTAAGGCGAGATTTCCCCTCTCGGCTGGTATAGGTAAGGTTCATGGGTTTAGGGGTTGAGGTGTGAGGTTTGAATGGTGGCGGCATCGCCATCATTCTTCCGCTCTCCTTCCAGCGCCGTCTGTGGAACGGCTGCTCGACGGATTACTCCCAACCCCCAAACCTTAAACCCTAAACCTAAATTCCATTTTTCAAAAATATTTGCAAAAACCCCTTGCAATTTCTGAAAAGATTTGTTATTATATACAAGTCACATGGATGATGACTTCCATCAAACAGATAGGGGCATAGCGCAATTGATAGAGCAACGGTCTCCAAAACCGTAGGTTGGGGGTTTGAGTCCCTCTGCCCCTGCCACATGGCCCAATAGCTCAGCTGGATAGAGCACTTGACTACGAATCAAGGTGTCGGGAGTTCGAATCTCTCTTGGGTCACCAGGAAATCCTCGATAGTTACTAAACTTTCGAGGATTTTTTATTTCTCCGAATTTTTGATGGAAATAGGCACTTCTACTAAATTTCTACCAGGCACAAAATCGTATCAAAAAAGGCCGGCCCATAGGGTCAGCCTTTTTACAGATGATGTAATGCTTCAGCATGTCCACAACATCCATATTCTTTTTCTGTATTTCAGTATACTGCTCCATTTGCCGAAGCGTCATCCATCTGAAGGACATACCGGCGATGGTAAAGGTCTCTTCCCTCATGTAATCCGGGAAGGTATCTACATGCGCTTCCTTCCCGCCCGGGGCGAATATATGAAACGGGGACTTCCCGATTTCAAGCAATAAAAAAGCAGGCCGTAAGGTCTGCTATACCTTAATGCTACCACAGATACATTAGGTAAGAATAATCGGCTTTCCAATAAAAGAAACCTTATCGAAAACTTCCTCTTGCTCCTTATTGAGAAACAGACAACTGCTGAATCCTGGTGCGGAGGAAGGCCAATATTGATAGCTTTCCCCTTCGCATTTTAAAATTCCTTGAGCCTTAGCTTCCATATCTAAAACGCTAAATCCTTTATTCAAATTCAGGGCAAATCCGCGCTTATTCGGAAAGCGAAACTCATCAATCACCTTGCATTCATATTTCATCGCTTTCCTCCTTCGCTATTTTCAAGCTGTGCCAAATAAGTAGCTAGATTTAACTCTGTTACTTTAGTCTCTTCTACTGGTATTTTATACTTCTTGGCTATTTGGAGCAAATAATTCTGTGCATCTATTTCACGGCGAATTATTATTTACGTTGAATATAGATCCGCATAATCCCCTGATTTTATTGTTGAAAGTTGCAGTGCTCATGCCTAGTGCAGAAGAGCAGTCTTCATAGGTTTTCTTCTTCTCGGTCAGAATCCCCTTGAGTTTCGTCATTTCCAATCCCTTCACACCCTTTCCAATCTTTTTGCGTATCATGCAAGTTTCATTGTATACAGAATATCACTCACATATTGCCGAGTTAAGCATACTACGCAAGTTTTTGCCAGTTTTATTTCAACTTTCTTGCACAGTATGAAAATATATGGTAGCATCAAGTAAAAGGAGGGACTTTTATGACAGAATCCACACTAAATAAGGAAATTGGTCAGCGGATAAAGAACCTTAGAAAACAGCAGAAAATGACGTTAAAAGAAATTGGCGCACACGTTGGAATCAGCGAGAGCACGGCAAAAAGATATGAGGATGGTTCCATAAAGAAGATAAGCATAGATATCGTGAAGAAATTTGCTGTGGCTTTAGAATGTCCGCCCGCCTACCTCATGGGATGGGAGGACGCCCGCCGTCCGGAGCCTTCCGCGGCCGAGGATGACGACCTGCCGCCGCTCAATGCCCGGGACGAAAGAGAGATTGCAAAGAAGCTGGAAGAGCTGCTGGCAGGGCTGGATGAACGGAACGGGTACGCAGCCATGGGCGGGACAGTGGATGATGAGGAGGAGGACCGGGAACTCCTGAAATCCTCGCTTTTGACAGCTCTCCGGCTCGCCAAGCGCATGACGAAGCAAAAGTTTACTCCGAAAAAGTACCGTAAATGAGGCGCCTATGGACCCCAAAACTCTTGCAAACCGCCTTGCCCGCCAGTACGGAACGCGGGACCCTTTCCGCCTGGCGGCGGAACTGGGCATCTCCGTTTTCCGTGCGCATCTGGGCAGCACCCGGGGCTATTCGGTGACGTCCTGCCGTATTCCCTGCGTATGCCTTTCCGACAATCTGGATGAAAAATTTCTCTCCTTCACGCTGGCTCACGAAATCGGCCATTTCCTCCTGCACCGCCGCCTGTCCTTTCCGTTCCTAGCCTATCACACCTTCTTCGGCACGGATCATTTCGAGCGCGAGGCGAACACCTTCGCCGCAGAGCTTCTTCTCCCAGATGAAATCCTCCGCGAATACCCCGATTGCCCGGTGTCTAATCTCGCCCGCTTGCAGGGAATCCCAGAGAAATTTGCGGGGGCTGAAGGGGGAGGCGGAGACTGTGCGATGGGCGATTGATGCTTTTAGAAAAGAGGGGGGTGAACGACATGGATGTCGTTCACCCCGCAAAAAAGTCAGTAATTATCGAATGTTTCCCTGTCTGAAAATTGTTATAGGAGGTTAAAATGTCCAAAGATCTTGTTCACTCCCAGGTGGATCGTCAAAACATTTTAAACAATTCATACGCTATTGAGCAAATACAAAAAGAGCTTCCATTAACCGGATATCTCTGGCAGGCGGAAATTGTTTTTACAATTGACTCGGTTTCTAATATTTTTGATGTTGATACCAGAACTATTCAACGCATCATCGAAGCTAACCGTGATGAATTGGCCCAAAACGGTTTCTGTATTTTGTCTGGTGATACCTTGTCCGCCTTCAGGGAAAGCGGTTACAAAATAAGCCCATTGATACGGAACTTATCACTTTTTACAATTCGGTCTGTTTTAGATATTGCTATGCTGCTCACAACCAGTGAAAGGGCAAAAGAAATCAGACAAAAAATCCTGGATATAACCATGAATGTACTGCAAAGCAGAACAAACGGAAATACGCAATTTATCAATCAGCGCGATCCAAATTTCCTAGAGATTTCATATCAAAATGAAACCGGCCGCAAAAACTTTACCAATGCCTTAAATAGCTATGTGGATATGGGTTCATACAAATATGAATTTTTTAACAATAAGGTCTATCAATGTATATTTTTAGAAAAGGCAAAGGAATACCAGCGCGTTCTCCGCCTTTCTACCCGTACCAAGTTACGGGATACTATGTATACTGAGGTTCTTTTATGCATTACGGCTGTCGAAAGAGGGGCTGCCTATGAACTTGAAAAAAAATATAAGGAACTAAATAGAAAGTTAACAAAAGAAGAAGCTTCTCTTGTTATACAATCACTCTCTGAACACCCTTCGACTAAAACCTTTATAGAGCAAGCGCGTACCAAAATGGCCAGCAGGGATTTAAGCTTCCGGGATGCTGAGCACAAAAAATTGCAAAATTATATTACATCCGTAGATCCAGACGATTTTGAAAGATTTTTGGGGAACAAGAGTAAATCCCTGGAACAACAAATTCGGGAACACCGTGCGATATTTTTGCGTTTAAAGGATAAGTAAAATGAAGAATATGCGAACTCCCGTTATTTATATACCGCTTAGATGGGCGCTGTACGTTCATGATCTTATTTTAAGCATATCTGGCGGGGTCTCAGGTATTAATCCACAGCAGAAAGGGCAGCTAGATAGCGTTTTATCTCATATCAAAAATGACATTTATTACCCCTCCATTGTAGAGAAAACTGCTCATCTGGTGTATTCGGTCATAATGTTTCACATTTTTATAGATGCTAACAAACGTACCGCAATGGCTTTAGGACAGTATTTTTTGAGTGTGAACAACTACGAATGCCAAGACTTTTTTCCAAAAATGGAACCTGTCGTTGTAATGATCGCTTCGCACCTATTGAGCAAGGACGAATTAAACATTATTATTTCTTGCCTTGTTAAGAGGGTTCCATACCCGGAAGCTATTGAAACAAAAATGAAAAATTACGAATCTAAGCTGGCCGAAGAAAATAATTTAACCAGATAAGCTGGTTGATTTTGACCGTTTTAAATTTCCCCAAATGGTCATTCGTCCCCGCAGAAAGGAGAGCCTATGCTGCAGAAAAAAGGGAAATACTGGTACGTGGTCATCAACTACAAAGACGGCGAAAAGTGGAAGAAAAAATGGATTGCCACAGGGAGCGAGAGCAAGCGGGAGGCAAAGAGGCAGGAAAAAGAAATCGAGTACAAGGCCGCCAGCGGAATGACCATTTACCGGGCCGAAAAAGATATCCCCACCCTCCGACAATTCTTGGAAAAATGGCTCTCCATTACCATCAAACCGCCCGCCAGAAAGCCGGGCACATACGAGAATTACAAAAAGGTGTCGGGAGTTCGAATCTCTCTTGGGTCACCAGCCTGAAAGCCAGTACCGATCACGGTGCTGGCTTTTTTCGTGATGGAGAAAATAAACAGAAGGCGATGTGCAAGAAATGGCAGCCCTATTCTTCGCGCTCTCCCTCCCTCCTTCCTCCGGAAGGAGGTGCCCCGAAGGGGCGGAGGTTGGCTTCCGCAGCGGATTGAAAAGGAATGGGAAGAGGCGGTTCCTCCTTTCGTCATCCATCATGGGAAAATCCAGATGCTGGATACGCCGCACATGGTCTATCATCGACCGGCAAATGTTTTCGTCGCCAAGTGTATAGGCTCTCCGTCAATGATGGCAAAGCAGACCAGCATCTGGACTATCATCATGGAACGGCAGATATTCGGCAGATCATGCATTGGGCAGGGAAATATACCGAGGATGCGGACATCGTTATCGAGTATGAACCGCATGAAAAGCTAACACATGCAGAACTTCTGGATGAAATGCATGAATTGAAAAGCTGGGTGGAAGAAGGAAAAGCACTTTCTTGAAATCTTATCAAATGAAAGCGCCCGAAGGCTATAGTCTATATGCTATAGTCTTCGGGCGTTTTTTGCTTGTGCTGATTTTGTTATAACTCTGCGCAATAGCAGCAGATATGACGGATATAATAAAGCGTCGCATACTTGGATTGGATGGAAGGAGACAGTCTTTTGTAAAGAGCATGTGTGATCAGGCAGGAAGGAGAATTGCCGGCGGTCATTTCTTGGGTAAGAGTGGAGACTCTGTCAGCATGAAGGCCTGTCCATTGAATGATGGGTGGGATCGTGTCTGAGATGAAAAGACGGATAGGGCGGGAAAGACCGGCATCCATTGCGATACAGGCAGACAAGCTGCGAAACCACTGCTGATTTTTGCCGAAGGCATTGCATGTATCTAGAGTGATAGAAATCAGGCGTGGCAACGTGAGAGCAAACGTGTAACTTTCTGTTTGCCGGCCGTCCAGCGTCAAAAGTATCTCATCCAGGTGCTGCTGAATATCCAAAAGATCTGTTCTGGCTGCGAAGTGTGAAGCCAGTTCTTTTAAGAATAGGTGGCGTGCCTCTGGTTCAAGAATGAATGGATAATAATCGGCCTGGAGATTTTTATCGGATAGGCGGATAGAAATCATAATGACTTCACGTGTGTCAGTATTCTTCATAGCTTTGTTTTTCTTTCATTGCATAGATCATGGTGCAGTAATCTTCTGACTTTGAGGTGACGAGACAGTTGACGACGTCCATGATAAAAATGGGGCCTTTAATAGATTGGTTTTCTTTTTTGAGCGCATTCAGATAAAAGTGGACACACTCTGCCATGTTTCGTCCACATACGTAGAAAAGCATGCAGATCCATTCGCCGTTGGGAATGAATTGAATTTCTTCTTTCTTATGTTTTTCTGGATGATCAATTTTTAAAAAGTAGGTTACTTGTGTGAAGTTTTTCTTGGAAACGTCGTCAGAGGTAAAAAGTGCCTGTAATAGATAATGCGGCCATTTTTCATCAGCAAATCCTTCCAGAAAAAGTTGATTGGCTATATTGGATTCAGAGGACTCAAATTGATGATCGGTTTTGGCTTTCTTTGAGGTAATGATAAACCACTCCGGCAGGTAGAGATCGAATAAAGTTTCTGGTGCGTGGCGCTTTGAAAGCTGGTAGTAGTAGCGAAGGTTGCTGATGGTATTAAGAATAGCTGTGGTTTCCTGCATGTGGCTTTTCAGCGTTTGGGAGATTTCATCATATTTGTTTATCGTTACTTCATGGTGCTCTGCCAAAATAAATTCTCGGATTTCTTTGAGCGGAATGCATGCGTTCTTTCCAAACAAAATGCGTGTGAGTACCAGCGACTGTTCGGGCAGGTAATAACGATAATGATTTTCTCCGATATAGGCAGGCTTTAGCAGCCCGATCGCATCATAGTGTTTCAGCGTATCAATGGATGTGTGTGTTAATTCACTGAATTTGCGAATGGTTAGATATTTTTTTGCGTTTTCCATGATTATCTTAGCTTTCAATTGACTTGTGGGTTACCCATAGCTTTATAATACCATAATGGAATGCAATGCGTAGCATGATTATTTTATGAGGAAATACAAATGAATTGGAAACGATATGCACAAATTTGTCTTATGGGAGCAGCATTTCTGATTGGCGGATGTGGTATGGGAAACCAGAAAGAGCCTGCTTCGTCTGCCGCAGCAATCAGGCAGGAACAGGCATTTCCTGTGGTGGTAGAGAACTATGATAGTCAGGGGAACGGAGTCGCTACGACGTATGAAAAGCCCCCGCAGAAGATCATTGCCCTATGGCAGAATTCAGTCGAGACATTGCTGGAGTTGGGAGCTAAAGATCGGATTGTGGCTGTATCAGGAGTTGATGATGTTCGGCATCTGACTGAAGAAAATCAAAAGATCTATCCGACACTGCCGCTAATGACGAAGTATACGCTGAATCAGGAAACGGCATTGACGCTGCATCCTGATTTTATCTTAGGCTGGCTTTTCGATTTCACCGGAAGAGCCAATTCTATCGGGACGTGGAATTTCTGGCATGAGCGCCATGTGCCTGTGTATATGACCATGATGAATAATGCAGAATTTTTAAAGAAGCATGTCATAGAAGATGAATTGAAGTACATTGAAGATGTCGGAAAAATTATCGGGAACAGTACAAAGGCAACAGAGATCTGTGAGGATATTCAAAATAGGCTGAAAACCTATGCGGATTACGGTGCCAGACAGAATACACACCCGAAGGTACTGCTCATAGGCAGTCTTGCGAAGGATCTGCATGTGTATACGCCGCGCACACTGCCAGGAGATATTGTGACTCGCTTGGGCGGTCATGTCTTGGGGAAAGAGGTCGAGAGTGTCGGAAATACAGAAATCATGAGTTTGGAAACAGCAGTTACGGAGAATCCGGATATTATTTTTATTCAGTCTAAGCCGGAAATCGATGATGAAACATTGGCGTCTGTGTACACTCATCCTGCCTTGCAGGAGATCAGCGCTGTCAAAAATAAAAGGGTATATGCGATACCCTTTTATACGATCCGCTGTCCGGCGGTTCGTGTGAGGGATGCGATAGAAATCTTTGCGCGGGGATTGTATCCAAAACATTTTAATTAAACGCCCCACATATATTGACATGTGGGTAACCCACTACTTTATAATACGATTATCAATTGTTAAGAACGCATGAGTCATTTTGTTCAAATCGTGAGAATCAAGAGAAGCAAAAAGCAATAATCGCGAGGGATCGAATGAGAATGCAGACGTTTCTTATCAGAATTCATATAAGGAGAGAGATTATGAACAAAAAACGAGCAGCATGGCTGGTAGCCGCATTGATGACAGCAAACGGAATTTCGGGGGGGGGTACTGGCAGCGGGCAATCAGCTCGATGAAGTGATCGTCACAGCTGATCGCTATGAGGCAGATACTGCGCAGCTGGCACCGGTCGCATCCGGCATGGTAGGTACGAAGCAGAATGTGGGGACACTGGGCAGCCAGGATGTACTGGATACACCGTTTGAACAGATGACATTTACCAAGAAGGCGATGGAAACCTTCTCCCAGCCGCAGAGAAGTGTGATGGACGTGCTGTCTTTGTCTCCATCTGTCCGTGTTACACACGGGTCTACGGATACGAATCTGTATATCCGCGGTTTTTCGGCAGGCAGCGGCAGTTGGAGTATGAATGGCATCCCCAGCATGAGCCATCAGATGACCATGCCGACCAATTATATGGATCGTGTCGAGGTACTGGCAGGGCCAAATATTGGGGTCAATGGGATCGGCATTTTCATGGCAGGCTCTGTCGGCGGAACTGTCGGTGTCACAACGAAAAAAGCACAGGAAAAGCCAATGCTGAATGCAGGTCTTTCCTGGTCCAGCGATTCCTATTATACTCAGACGGTCGATGTGGGTAAACGTTTTGGCAAAGATGGTGCCTGGGGCGTGCGCATCAATGCGCTGAATGCGACGGGGGGTCTCGCCGTAGATGGTACCAGAGATTACAAGAGAGATATTGCAATCAACATCGATCATCGCGCAGAACGAAGCAAGACCAACATTTTCTTCAGCTACGACTATGACAACCAGTATGGTCGGTCCAATACCATTGGCCTCGGCAGCTTGAGCGGTCTTCCAAAGGTACCGAATAATAAAAAGAACCTTTCTCCGCATTGGTCCAATGATAAATATGAAAACACCACTTTCATTTTGAATCATGAGCAGTATTTGTCGGATGATCTGACCTGGTTTGGCAACTTTGGCTGGCGATGGGAGGATTATTCCAGCTGGCTGGAGCCGTGGTCTGGTCGTCAATTGATTGATTTTGATGGGAATTACACGGGTACCTATACACAGATGCCGGTTTTCCATCACTACACGTATGCCAATACCGGTTTCAAAGGAAAATTCAATGTAGGGCAGTGGAAAAATGAATGGGCGGCCATGTTTGACTGGACGAAATTCACAAGAGAAAAGGATACCCATGTAAGTGACTCTAATAAGTATGCTGTTAGCGGAAACATTTACAGCGGAACATCTTCTGCTCGTCCGAATGTAGTATGGGATGCCATCAACCCCAGCCAGTCGGATATCATGAGTGGTTGGACTTTGGTGAATACACTGAGTTCTCCGGATGACAGACTGCACTTTACCTTTGGCTATCATGGGCATGAAGTCAAGGAAGATGATCAGAAGGGGCATGTGGTCAAGTCCAGCGCGACCGCTCCGATTTTGGGCTTGAATTACAAGATCGCGCCGAAGGTGGCTGTATATGCCAGCCATACCGAAAACTTTGTACAGGGCAATACAGTTGGACAGAGTTATAGTAATAGAAATGAAATTCTTCCACCGTCCAAAACGAAACAGAATGAATTTGGCTTCAAGTATAAGAATGGAGATACGTTAAGCACATTAAGCTTCTTCGAGATCAAAAAAGCCAATGGCATCGCAGTACCGAATGGAGATGGCACTGAAGCGTATAAACTGGATGGGGAGCAGAGAAATCGCGGAATCGAATACTCTCTGTCTGGCGATGCCGGAAAGAAACTGAGCTACATCGTCGGCGTATCTTATCTGGACTCCAAACAGACAAAGACACAGAAAGGTCTGAATGACGGCAGACGCGTAGATGCGATGCCGAAGTGGTCGGCAGATCTGGCGCTGATGTACAAGCCGACAGATGCGCTTCAGGTGACAGGACGTTTGACCTATACCGGTTCTGCTTTGATTCGAAATACAGCCAGCTATGATGCCCCAATTAAGATCGGCGGGCAGACGCTGGTGGATCTGGGCGTTTCCTGGGATACGCATTTCGGAAAGCAGCCAGTGACACTTTCTGCGTGGTGCTACAATCTCTTTGATAAAGACTATTGGTATGCAGCCGGCAACAATAACATCGGTCTCGGCGCGCCAAGAACGTATGCGATCTCTGCCCAGTTCAAGCTCTAAGAGGATACTGACTGCACCTGATTCCATGGTTTCACCAATGTTTCCATAAAGAATGGTAGAAATATGTTAAAATACTCTCAATGGATAGCCAATCTAAGCCTATCTATTGAGAGTTTTTTTAGGAAAGGGGTTACCGACATGGAGTCCATCTCAGTAGGAATTGATATCGGGTCCACCGCTGTCAAAGTGGTCGCGCTTTCTGGGCGGGGGCAGCTGATGCACTCTGCGTATGTGCCGCATCATTATCGCGTGCGGGAAACGCTCCGAATACTGTGGCGGCAGCTGATGGCGAAAGTGCGCGAGGGGGCATTGCATCTGGCTTTTACGGGGAAGGGGGCGGCTGAGTTCTCTTCAGCACTGCAGATCCCTTTCGTGGATGAAGTGCAGGCAGAGACAGAGGCCTTGCGGAGGTTTCACCCCGAGGTCGATGTGGCTGTTTCTCTGGGCGGGGAAGATGCGCGGATGATGTATTTCGAGAGAAATGGCGAGATGGATCTCAGAACAAATCGGAAATGTGCAGGTGGGACGGGAACGTTTCTGGCACATATGGCGGCGTTCTTCGGTGTGGATATCCAGGCGTTGAATGCGCTGGCAGAAAATGGGATACATCTCTATCCCATTGCCTCCCGGTGCGGGGTCTATGCGAAAACTGATATTCAGGCGCTGATGAATCAGGGCGTCGGTAAAGCGGATTTGGCAGCATCTATTTTCCAGGCGGTGGTGAATCAGGTGCTTTCTGATCTGGCCAAAGGGCGGCTGATACAGGGGAAGCTGGCGCTTCTGGGCGGACCGTTCGCTTTCATGCCGGCGCTTCGCCGCAGCTTCTTGCAGACGATCGGAATCTCTTCGGCAGATGTCCTTCCTGTCACGCACGGGGAGCTTTATTGTGCTTGGGGAGCGGCTTTGCTGGGTCGGGAAGCTGCTCCAATTGCATGGCAGGATGTGAAGAGACTGCTGGATCAGGATCATTTACAAGAAGTGGCGGCCGAACGACTGGAACCACTCTTTCCGGATATGGCAGCGTATGACAGCTTTCGAGGCTATTATCAACGTTTCCGACTTCCCCGAAGGCCGATGCCGCAGCCGCCCGCTAGATTGTGGCTGGGGATGGATGCAGGCTCTACGACGATCAAGCTGGTTCTTGTGGATGAAGAGGGTCAGATTTGTTATGAGGATTACAGGAAAAATGAGGCCGACGCGCTTGAGACGGCCAGGACGATGCTTCTTGCCATGGATGCAGCGCTGCCTGCGGGCATTTCCATCGCTGCATCCGGCATCACCGGATATGGAGAGGCATTTTTGAAACAGGCTTTTCAGATCGATACCGGAGAAGTGGAAACGGTCGCACACTTGGAGGGGGCTCGTTTCTTCTGCCCGGAGGTTACAGATCTGTTGGATATCGGCGGACAGGATATGAAGTATATCCGCGTCAGAAAGGGGAGCATTCAGAAAATCGTTTTGAATGGTTCCTGCGCTTCCGGCTGCGGCTTGTTTTTGGAAACCTTTGCTGAGTCCATGGGACTCTCCATGGATGAATTTGTGAAGAAGGCAGTACATGCCCCATATTGTCTGGATCTGGGGCATCATTGCACCGTATTGATGAACAGCAAGGTACATCAGGTACAAAATGAAAACGTGGACACAGGCGGGCTGATATCCGGACTTTGTCTTTCTGTCGTGAAGAATGCACTGTATCGGGTGATGCGCTTGGACTCGATAGAGGAACTGGGGTCGCATATCGTGGTAGAGGGAGGGACCTTTCAGAATGATGCTGTTCTGCGTGCCTTTGAGACACTGGTCGGTCATCCGGTTGTTCGTCCGAATGGGTCCGGCATCATGGGGGCTTATGGGATGGCGCTCTTGACGAAGAAAAGGATGCCGGAGGCTGCACGGTCGAAGATGCTTTCTGCGGATGAAATACGAAAACTGAGTGTCAGAGAGGAGTCAAGCCGGTGCCCGGGGTGCGGGAATCACTGTCTCTTGCAGAAAAAAACCTTTTCTAATGGACATTGCTTTATTGTAGGAAATCGATGCTCTTATGGTGAACGGCTACTGGCGAAAGAGCATTTTGTTTCTCGGAAGGTGCCAAATCTCTATGAGTGGGAAAAGAACCAGTTGCTGCAGTCATCGAAGGTAAACCCGTCAGCTGAAAAAACAATGGGTATTCCGGCGGTGCTGGGGCGATGGGAAGATATGATTTACTGGAAGGTCTTTTGGCAGACGCTTGGGTATCGCGTCATTCTCTCTGCTTTTGATGCAGCATCACTTGGAAAGAGTACCGTGACCATGCCGCATGGGATTTACTGCTATCCTTGCAGGCTGGCCCACGGACATCTGATGTACTTTTTGGAACAATGTAAGCCCGATGGTATCTGGATGCCTGTGATAAGCGGGGGAAAAGAAGAGCCGGATATTGATGAAGCGACACATGCAGCCTATGGGGATGTATTGGCAGAGCAGATGAAGGAGCAGATTTCTGCAGCCGGCATTCCATTCTATCACCCGCAGATCTCTTTTTGTGACCATCAGTCGTTGCTTGCTTTCATGAGGGAGAATCTTCCGCAGGTGACACCGCATGCTTTGAGGCACGCCACGATGGCAGCAGAGAAGGCACAGCGGGGCTATAAGGCGCGTTTGGGAAAGAAAACAAGGGATGTCCTGGAATGGATCGAAAGGGAAAAGAAAAACGCCCTGGTACTGGTCGGACGAAGCTATCAGCTGGATCCCGAGATCAATAAGGGTATACCCGCTGTCATGGCAGGACTGGGTATCCCTGTGTTGTCTGCAGAGGGATTGTACTTACTGCAGAATGAGGAACATGATACGCCTACTTTCCGGGAGAAAGCTTTATTTACTGCGGAAATGGTCTGTACAAATCCTTATCTGCATTTTGTACAGCTGCAGTCGACCAGTTGTGGCTGGGATATGACGACGATAGAGGCTGTACAAAAGAGTCTGGAACGGGCAGGGAAGCGCTATACTATGATCTCACTGGATCAGGGGGTCAGTACGGGAGCGTTACAGATACGCATTCGATCATTGATGGCAGAAATTCAGGAAAAGCAGAGTCGTCTTTACTAATAAAACGAAAAAGTATGGATCTGATCATCCTGTGAATGAGAATGTTTTTTGTGTATAATAAATTTGCAACTTTTTTATAAAGATCAAGAAGAGGGTAAGATGCAGAAACTGTTTAGAGAAATCGGATTTGTCTGTCTTTTGCTTGTGCTCGCTTTGCTGCTCGTAGTCTCCCTGTTTTGGGCACTCAGCATCGGGACGGTGAAGCTGCCGGTTCGTGAAATTTACGAGACGGTGCTCGCGCAGTTTACCAGCGGAGAGCCCATCACGGCGCCAGGACAGGGGCCTGTCCATGATATCGTCTGGCTGCTTCGTCTGCCGCGCGTGATCCTGGCGTCCCTTGTTGGCTGCGGGCTGGCAGTGTGCGGGGTCATCATGCAGGCGATCGTGAAGAATCCATTGGCGGACCCCTATATATTAGGCATTTCTTCCGGCGCATCACTGGGAGCGACGTCGGCGATTCTCTTGGGCATCGGCGTTTCGCTGGGGCCGAATTTTGTGGGGATCGCGGCATTTATCGGCGCCTTTGCGATTTCACTGGCGGTGCTTTTCATATCGAATCTGGGCGGACGCTCAAATTCTATGAAGCTGCTTCTTGCCGGCATGGCGCTTTCGGCGGTGTGCGGGGCATTTTCCAGCTTTATTGTATATTTTGCGAATAATAAAGAAGGCATGCAGACTATCGCGTACTGGATGATGGGGAGTCTTGCGGGAGCCAAGTGGGGAGAGCTTGCGATCATTGCACCGATCATCATGGCTTCGGTTATTTTTTTCTGGACACAGAGCCGCGTGCTGAATCTAATGCTTCTAGGGGATGAATCGGCCATTACCATGGGGACAGACCTTCATGCCTATCGCCAGTGGTATCTTTTGATCTCCTCACTCATTGTCGGCTTTGCGGTATACGCGGCGGGCATGATCGGCTTTGTGGGACTCATCATCCCTCATGTCATTCGTATGTTCACGGGGCCGGATCATAAGCGGCTGATCCCCGTATCGGCGCTGACGGGGGCGATTTTCCTCGTCATCTGCGATGGCTTGTGCCGCATCATCATCCCGCATACCGAGCTTCCTATCGGCATTCTGATTTCTATGATCGGCGCGCCGAGCTTTATCTATCTGATGATCAAGAAAACGTATGGCTTTGGAGGGAATGACTGATGGAGATACTGGCAGAGGCGGTGACATATTTCATCGGCAAAAAGGAGATCCTAAAGGGCATCGACCTGCACCTTTCGCCGAAAGAATTCCTGGGAATCATCGGACCCAATGGCAGCGGGAAAAGTACTTTTCTGAAGTGCGTCTATCGCGTGCAGAAACCGACCGAGGGGAAGATCCTCTTTGACGGAAAAGCGCTGGATGAGCTGTCGTATCGGCAGTCGGCGCTGATGCTTGCGGTCGTGGCGCAGCACAATTACTACAATTTTGATTTCTCCGTGCTCGATGTCGTCCTTATGGGGCGTTCGCCGCATAAGAAGATGATGGAGCGGGATAACGAAGAGGACTACCGCCTGGCGCATGAGGCGCTGGATATTGTGGGGCTCCATGGCTTCGAAGAAAGAAATTTCTCGACGCTCTCCGGCGGCGAGCAGCAGCGCGTCATCCTGGCGCGTGCGCTGACGCAGGGATCAGAGTGCCTCGTACTGGATGAACCGACGAATCATCTCGATATCAAGTACCAGCTCCAGATCATGGATATTGTGAAGAGCCTCGGTCATACCGTGGTTGCGGCTGTGCATGACCTGAATATCGCAGCGATGTATTGTGATAGACTGATCGCGATACAGGGTGGGAAGGTGGTCGGCGCGGGAACGCCGAAGGCGCTTCTGACACCGGATTTTATCAAAAAGCTCTATGATGTGGACTGTGAGATCCACTATGGGGCGGATGAAAGAATGAATATCGTCTATATCCCGCAGCATTGGAAGAAGTAAAGAATGCGTGCGATGATGATTCAAGCTGCAATCAAAAAAGCAGGACGTCAGTGACGTGCCTGCTTTTTTGATTTGTGATGCTATTCCGGTGTAAAGCAGCTTTACTTTTAAGAGTCAATTCGAATCATGGTGGTCATGATCCATCGACTTTGCCCTGTCATCCAATACTGACTGAGGGGAAATACCATGAAGTGATCATCGGCTTTCATATGATTCCGTTCGATAAAATCTAGCAGAGTACGTTTCGTTTCTGTATCAATGACACCATAATGACCATATCCATGGACTTTGAGATAGATGCCCGGCTTCATGGTGTATACGGCTTGCTCTTTTATACCAGGTATGTGCGGGATGTAATGTGTCAAGAAGGAGTAGGTTGTGACGGGCTGTTTCTCGTGCAGGGACGACGAGGGTAAAATGAAGCCGAGAATGCTGTCTCGAAAGCAGTTCTCGTCTTGCAGATAGGGACGGAGAGCCGCAGCCATATGTGAGACGCGATCCTTTACTGGTGCAGACATATCTATATCCCAGCAATAATATCGACGTTCTTTCTCCAGCTCGGTGATAAATATCCGGTTCAAAATGAGATGGGACTGACGTTCCATAGACTGGATGCGTTTTTCGAGGATCTGGCTTTTCTTTTGCAGCTGCTTCATTTGCTCCTGGTACTCGGATAGCTTCCGCTTATAGATACTAAGAAGAAATTCGTCGTTTCCATGCTGCAAGTATTGATAGATTTCTTCCAGCGGGATGTCCATTTTTCTCAGAGTGATGAGTATCTTTAGCTGGAAATACTTGGAGAGCAGATAATACCGATAGCCGTTGCTTCCTGTCGCGGTAGCGGTGAAGAAGTTCTTTTTGTCATAGAAGATCAGAAGCTGCTTGGATAGACCGGTGAGCCGGGCCAATTCGCCTGTGGTAAAGTAAAATTCTTTATTTTCCATATTTTTCCCTTGACAATAAAGTCGTTGTACTTGCTAGATTAAATAAAGATAAATTTCACATGAATGATAGAAAGCAGAAAGTGAATACTTTTTATATTATATCATTCAGTTTGTTGAGGAGGAAAGCGATGAAATTGAAAGGGAAAATCATCATCGGTGCGATGGCTTTGGCAGCAATCTCGGGGATGCAGAGTATGGCGCAGAATGTATATGAATTGACTCCAGTTCTTGTTACCGCGAATAGATATAGCACACCGGATTTAAAGATTCCGGCAGCTACGGAAGTATTCACGCAGGAAAAGATTAAACAACTGGGTGCCCAGACGGTCATGGATGTAGTGAAGAATATTCCAGGATTTTCATTTACAGCATCGCCTACAGGAAATCAATATGTCGGATTCAGAGGATTAGGACGAAATTATACGGCAATTCTTGTTAATGGTATTCCGCTTGGGCAGGATGCTAATTATGACCTGGACGCTATTTCTACAGACACTATTGAGCGTATCGAAGTTGTCAAAGGTGGTTCTACGGTGCAGTATGGCTCTAGTGCAATGGCTGGTGTTATTAATATCATTACAAAAAAAGAAAGTAGCACATCTAAAGTCGTTGTCGGTGGTGGAGATCAGCATAAATTAACGGGATCTGTGGATTTAGGACTGAATAAATTAGCTATCAGCTATAATCATAGCCAGCAGCGGGATTTTGGTAAAGTTTACACCATGAACACTCGCGCGGGATTTGGCGGATATATTGGAGATAAACAGAAAAAGGACAGTCTGAATGTGCAGTATGCACTGAATGAAGATTGGACTTTCCAGTATATGTACACGGAAAGGACGACGGATTGCAGTAAGTTTTTAGCCTCAACAGGAGCTATCAGCCCGGGTTTCCATAGTGTAATCAAATACAATTTTGCGCAGATGCATTATGCTAAAGATAATGTCTTGGGGGCTGTTTATTATCGCAATCGTGATTGGAAATATAATACAAGCACGCATCAGAAAGGTAACAACTATGGATTTAACCTGCAGAATCGCTGGGATATGGAAGATACGAAGCTGACGGCGGGTGTAGAATATGAGAGAGAAAGCACCAAAAACAATACCAATGTAGAGGCGGGAAAGCGTAACAGCGCGGCTGTCTTTGTGATGACAGATAATAAGATTAATGAGCATCTGAATGTTTTGGTGGGAGCTAGAGAGGCTTATGTAGAGAAATCTGGAAGCAAGCTTTGTCCGCAGTTTCAGATCTTGTGGACTCCGGCAGAACGGGATTCCTATTATGTCAATATTAACCGTTCTATGCGTGCACCTAATGTATACGAACAGTGGGGTTCTCCAACACAACTTATGAATCCGGATTTAAAAGCGGAGAGCGGCTGGAACTATGAGATGGGTTGGAAAAAACTTTTTAGTCAGGGAGATTATTTTAAAGTCGATCTTTTCCATATGAAAATTGATGATAGAATTTCATATCGATCGGTAGGAGGATTGACACAATACTATAATGTTGATGCGTACAAAAATACAGGGGTAGAGGTGTCCTATGAAAGCAACCCGTCCTCGCATTTTATGTATAATGTAGGGATGTCCTATGCCAATCCGAAGCAGCAAAAGAACGGCTTATGGGAAAGAACAGAATATAAGCTAGGAGCTAACTGGGGACTGGGTTATAAAGATGATGTCACACAGGCCAATTTGACATTCAATTACTATGGCAAACGCAGCAACGATGTGGATCGTATGCTGAATCTGGATTTGTCGGCCAGCAGAAAACTTTCTGCTAATGATACAGTTCATTTCTATGTGTACAACTTGCTGGGGCGGGATGATATACGTTCAACAGGGGCAACTTCCAACACTGGTTCGTTGCTTCCGGAGCGAAACTGGCTCATGACGTTTGAACACAAATTTTAATAGGTAAGGTGAAAGCGGGGAATTTCAATCAACTGAAATTCCCTTTTCTTTCTATGAGGAGAGATCCATGCTGAAGAAATTGCTAAGCCTCATTCTGGCAGCGATCTGTGCGATCGCGCTAGGTGGATGCATGAGTGATGCGCCGCAGTCAGGGGGCGGGTACACGGTGACGGATGCCCGTGGGAAGACGCTGCACATAAAGGAGAAACCGAAACGTATCATTTCCACGTATATCTTTGCAGATGAGATATTACTCGATCTGGTATCGCATGACCGTATCGTGGCCATGGACAAATGGATCCACGACCCGGGTCTATCTATGGCAGTCGAGAGTGCAAAAGATGTCACGACAGAGGTCGATAACAGTCCTGAGCACATGATATCGCTACGCCCGGATCTGGTGGTGGTGGGTGAGAGTCAGATCAAGATGGTGCAGTCATTGGAAAGTGCGGGGCTTCCGGTCTTTGTTTACAAGGATGCCAAGTTGATCAAGGATATACCGGATGAGATCCGCTCGCTGGGGAGAGCGGTGGGAGAGAATGATAGGGCAGAGATGCTGATCGCAGAGATGGAAAGCCGCTTGCGGGACATAGATAAGAAGGTGGCGGTCATTCCGGAAAACCAGAAGAAGCGGGTGATGCTGGTGCTTCGCTTTGGTCCTATCGGCGGGGAAGGGAATATATTTCATGATGTGTTGACCCGCGCAGGGACGATAGACGTCTATAATGATGTGCGTCCGCCGGCACTTTCTGGGAATGGGACATCCATGATTTTAAGCAAGGAGGAATTCGTACAGTCAGATCCGGATATGCTTATCATGGGGAACTGGTCACAAGGGGGCGCTTTTAAAGACAGCGAGCAGCAGCTGCAGGAGATGTATGAGAATCCGGCCTATTCCTCTATGAGAGCGATACGGGACAAGCAGGTCGTCATCCTGCCGCAGCGGAATGTGAATTGTCTCTCTCATCATGTGACGGAAGGGATCGAGACCGTGTATCAGGCAGTCTATGAAGGAAAGGGGAGCGCGTCATGATTTTCATGCCGGGAAAGCAGAGAAAGATCATTCACTGTAATCTCATGCAGGCTGCCTTGGGGGCAGTACAAAACCCAAGATGTGCGGTGGTTATCCATAATGTCAGATCCTGCTCCAAGGTGGTGTGGGATGCGTTCCGCTCGTTGGGAGAAAAATACAGAGAAATCACTGGGAACAGAAAAATGGATGGCTTTCTTTTTTGTACGGGCTTGACCGATCAGGATGCTGTATTTGGCGGCAATGAAAAGCTCAGACGTTGTCTGGAAGATATCTGTGATGAGATTCATCCCGAAGTGATTTTAGTCGTTTGCGGATGTGTGCCGGGTGTCATTGGGGATGATACCGAGGCGCTGTGTCAGGAGGTAGAAGCGGAAACCGGCACGACCGTCGTTCTGCTGCCCGGGCACGGCTTTATGGTGCCGGGCCTGGTGGATACTGTTACTTCCATGGCGCGGCTGCTGTTTGATACATGGACTCTTCCGCAGGTGAAGGCAGAAAAAGACCGGGAGATATGCCTGGTGTCCGGCTTGTCACCGGCTTATAGTTCGCCGGAAGAATATCATGAGCTCATGGAGGTGATGCACCTTTTGGGGTTCACGCGCATTCTGTGTCCACCCGTGGGTGTCAGCAGGAACGATTATATAGACATGGGGCGTGCGTCACAGGTCGTATCGTTCACCAGGGGGGCTTTTCAGGAACAGGCATCGACAGAGAATGCTCTGTATATGGCACATAGACTGGATGTACCCATGGTGAATTGGACCCATGTCCGCACGCCTGCAGAAAGCCGATGTGCTTTTATGGAGATGGCTTCTTTGCGAGAAAAAGAAGAGGTCATGGAAATGTATTGCCGGAAGCAGGAAAGCCGTCTGGTGAAATTGCTGCAGGAGGGGAAACGTGCTGTTCGTGGGAAAAGTTGCCGGATGCAGCTGGGAATTACCCGGCAGGCAGAGGGGCTGAGGCAGCCGGTGGCATTTCTTCGGGCGATGGGGATCGAAGATATCACCATCGTCTTGGCGGCGATGATCCCGCGGGAGGATGAAGCGTCGATACGCTCTGTCGTGGAAACAGAGTGCGGGGCATTGAAATGGAGCAGGCAGGAGGTATCAGCGGATGTACGGCTGTCTACCGTTTCTTTTGATCTGCGGCAAAGTCATGAGATCCTGATTCCGTCATGTCTGGGATATGCGGGATGGATTTCCTTTATCACGCAGATCGTAAAAACCTATGGAGGCTGTGATGAGTAAGCTGGATCGATGGCGGGTGTGTAAAGAAGAAACGGCCATGGCGGGAGCGGCTGCGGCGTTTCTCAGTATTTCCGATCTGGGGTTGGTTCTGGATTCGCCCATGTGGTGCTCGGCTTTGACCTCTCGGAGGATCGCAGAGTGTGAGCCTCTTTGGGCGAGGCGGATGTACAGCACGCTGATCGAGGAGAATGACCTGGTCTTTGGAGCAAAGAAGAAACTGCTGCAAGTGGCACAGGATATGCGGCAGGAGGCGGACTATGTTGTCATGGGGGTAGCCGTGAACTGTGGACCGGCGTTGATGGGGGATGATATCGAGGGGATCTGCCAGTCTGCGATGGACATTCCCGTGTGCGTATCCGACGCCAGCGGGTTTACTGGTGATGCCGATCGGGGTTGGTCGAACGCTATGATTTCTCTGCTGCGTAAAGTGCCTCACTTTTCAGAGAAGAAGCAGGCGGGGAAAATCAATGTGATCGGTCAGTGCATCCTGGATCCTGCGTCCGTTGAAAGCTGGGAGAATGTATTGTTCATTCCTGGCGGGCAGTTGATGAAGTACGAAGAGCTAGCCCGGCTGTCGGAAGCAGAAATGAATCTGGTCGTGCATCCCAGAGGCCTTGCTGTGGCGCGCTGGCTGCAAGAACACGCGCACGTGCCGTACAGCATTCAGTAGGAGTCAAGCCTGTGCCCAATGCTCGGTTATTCTGGCATCTTCTAAGGAAACGCTGATGCAATCACAGAGTCAGTATTTCCCTATATATAATGACGCCCTTTAGCTATAGCCTGCAGCGTGGATAAAAGGCATGCAATCATTCGAGAAAGACTGGGGAATCGTATAGACTTTTAAGCGGCGCGGAAGTTCGCACTTATTCTTGGGTTTTCATTAGGGAAAGCCAGTTAACGTTGCAGATATTGAGATTTTCATAAAAACTGCAACGTTAACTGGCTTTTTCCTCGTAGGCAGATATAATAAAGAAAGGAGGCTTTCTACTATGGAACTGTTCAAACGAGAGAAATATTTATCCAAAATTCGTGGATTTTATGATGCGGATGATATGATCAAAGTCATCACCGGGGTCAGACGCTGCGGCAAATCCTGCCTGATGCAGACCATCATGGGTGAACTTTCCGCTAACGGGGTCCCTGCGGATCACCTCATCTATCTGAATCTAGACAGTCGGAGCTATCGCCATGTACAGACCGCTGAAGTGTTGGATCAGCTTATCGCTTCTTATGCATCGCTCCCCGGGCGCAAGTATCTGTTTATTGATGAAATCCAAAATGTCAGCCAGTTCGAGCGAGTCATTAACAGTTTTCGTGAAGACGGCGATTTTTCCATTTTCATTACGGGATCGAATTCCTATCTTTTGAGCGGTGAGCTTGTCACCAAGCTGACCGGCCGATACATTGCGTTCGAGCTTTATCCCCTGAGCTTCGACGAGTATGAAGAGATGAAGCAGTTTTATCACAAGGCGATTGATCCAGACCGCCTGCAGGAACTCTCCCAGTATATTTTGGAGGGCGGTTTTCCTCGGGCTATCGGATTCGCTGAACTTGCTGACAAGAGAACCTATGTCCAAGGGATCATACAGGAAATCTTTGAGAAAGACATTCGTCGACGGGTCAAGATCCGCGATCGCCAGTCTTTTGAGACGGTGAGAAATTTCATCATCAACAACTTCGGGGCGACGACAAGCATCAGCAGTCTGCATGATTCGCTTCGCAAGAACGGGCTGGAGATCAGCCGCCAGACCATCGCGAGGTACATTCAGATTTTGGAAGACGCCAAAATTCTTTACTGTTGTGATCGATTTGACATGAAATCCAAACGTGCTTTGAGCGGAGAGAAGAAATATTATCTGGCAGATTTGAGCTTCTACTTCGCGCTAAACACTGACAATCGGATCAACTATGGCCCTGCACTGGAAAATATCGTGTTCATTTATGCAAGAAGTATGGGTTATGCGGTCAGCATTGGGCGCATCGGGGCGCTGGAATGTGATTTCATCCTGCGAGGCGGTGATATGCAGTATGCTTATGTGCAAGTCGCGCTCACTATCCTCAGCAGCCGGAAAACGGAAGATAGAGAATATCGTCCGCTGGAGATGATTAGGGACAATTATCCAAAGTATGTCGCCACGTCAGACGCATTCCTCCAGCAAAGAAATGGAATCCAGCATATCAATATAATTGATTTTATGAAAAAACAGAGATATTTTTAATCAGTGCCTCATTAACAGTATACAGCCTTCAAACTTATCGTATGAAGAAAGAAGGTCATTCCTATGCATATCGCGATTTCTGCTCCCATCAAGAAGGAGTTTGAGGAAACGGTTTCTCAGACGTTTCCTGACTCAACTTTCCCAGCTGGAAACTGCCTATAAAAGCCCATAACATCTATGAATCGGCCCAATCCAATAGGTCACTTTACATTTTATCGATTCTGTGTATTCCTTGCCAACTGGCGTATGCACTGACGCAGGGCTCCGAGCGCCTCGCGCTGGATGAACCGACGAATCATCTCGATATCAAGTACCAGCTCCAGATCATGGATATTGTGAAGAGCCTCGGTCATACCGTGGTTGCGGCTGTGCATGACCTGAATATCGCAGCGATGTATTGTGATAGACTGATCGCGATACAGGGTGGGAAGGTGGTCGGCGCGGGAACGCCGAAGGCGCTTCTGACACCGGATTTCATCAAAAAGCTCTATGGTGTGGACTGTGAGATCCATTATGGGGAGGATGAAAGGATGAATATCGTCTATATCCCGCAGTATTGGAAGAAATGATATTGTGTTGCTATATAGCAAAGCGCCGTGTCAAATGCATGATGCATTTGACATGGCTCTTTTGTTTCCGGAGGGATTGCAATAGATGAGTATTTACGTCATTCACAGCACATTATTTTATGAATGTGCTGGGCGTATAGCAGCTATAGACTAAACTTTATTTTTTGGAGGCTTATGGGGACAGCGACATGTTTATTTGAAATAGAAGCACAAATTTGATGAGGAACTTTAATTTGACAGCAATAGATTTGAGTTCATAAAATAATATTTTACTAAAATCGGCTTGACTATATACCTGCTATAGTGAGTAT
>ERZ1034678.206-NODE-206-length-33718-cov-6.055907_pt1 | contig 33718 bp, 33 predicted proteins | sample MGYA00520640_ERZ1034678 | MGnify/ENA primary metagenome ERZ1034678 (study PRJEB33766, sample SAMN09781767) | gut metagenome | biome: gut microbiome | host: Homo sapiens | place: Madagascar | study: EMG produced TPA metagenomics assembly of the PRJNA485056 data set...
ATTAAAGAATAAGCAAATGACTGTCTATAGGGACAAACCCTAGGTGATACTAGGAAAAACCCTAAGGTACCTTTTGTCCTCTTTACGTATTCCAGTCGCGCCCGCACGAGTAACACAATGGGAACTATTTGTCAAGTCAGGGTTTTTCCTATTAGCTGCCCCCTTGGCTCTATACACTAATGACTGTTAGTTGTCAAGTAGTTATTAGGGTTTTCCCTCATTGAGTACCCCTATCAGATTAGCCATTAGTTGTCTATTAGGGTTTTCCCTAGGTACCAACAGATAACCACAAAAATACCCCTAAAGTGGTATACCAACAGAATACCCCTTCAGGATCAATAAATGATACTCAAAGAAAAAACAACTGATGATCCCTAAAGGATCACCGATTGATACTCAAAGAAAAAACAACTGATAACCTTAAGGGACAGAAGGCCCCTCAAGATTATACAACAGTTTCCAATGAAAAACAAGAGGTGAACCATAAGGGTTATCCCTAGGTAACCATAAGGGTTATCCCTAATTGAAACCTCTTGACTTTCTTTTAGTTTCTCTTTAGAATTACCGAGAGGCCCAGAGGCACCCCACCGGGGGAACTTCAGGGGGCGACTCTACTTAATTGGCTACATAGATTTTTATCCAATTTTTCTAAAGGCTAGCTAACTAGCAAAGGGAACCATAAAGGCAACCTAAAGATATCCCCATTAGGGAATACCATTAGGAGAGACCATTAGAGTTGCCCAACAAGGAACCTCAATAACCCATCAATATCACCACTAGCAAGATAGACAATCAACAGCACTATGGTAACTATTAGTTTAACTGTAGAGACCACTCTAGGGGTTCTTAAGAGATCTCTTATAACCTTAATCATCCTCTTCATAGCTAGCAATTAAAAAAAAATCCCCTAGGGAACCCATTCAGTATTCGGGAACACTAGGGGAGCAATCTAGGAGTTATCTATTAGGCACCTTAAAGGGTCTTTAAGTAATACCTTAAAGGGACATTAGGTACTACCTCAAAGGGACTTTAAGTAATACCTTAAAGAGTCTTTAAGTACATCTCTATATACTTAACTATAATTATATATACTAAAGAGAGCGACCATGGGTATCTTCTTATATATATACCTTTTGGTCACCCCTTTCAAAATGTACAACTTTTATTATAGTCAAGATGTACAACCTTATAATTTTATGATGTCCTTTAGGTATATAATTTTTTATATTTTTATATAGAATTATCTTCTAAAATGATAGGTCTACTGTCGTAGATGATACCCTGTCTTAGGTCTACTGTAGTAGATTGTACCTCTGGATGCATTACTAGTAGAGGTATCCTGAGTATCTTTAATGTTGTCTCCAATATCATTAGTGACAAACCCAAAGAAGTTCTCAAGATGCTCTTCAAGCCACTGTTCAGTAATCTCATTTATACCTTCATCAGCATCTACACCCATGAAGTCAATAAGATAAGCTACACCCTGAGCTAGTGCATCAAGTCTATCATCATGCTTTAATGAGCCTTTGTCTCTTGTAATTCTTGTTAATTGATAGAAACAGGAGTACTTATAGTCACTTTCAGGAACACTTGTAGCATCCTTTTGGATACACTCAGGAGACACTACCATTTTATGATTAGTAATGACAGGCTCAAGTGTATCAATGATGCGTTGTTCCTTCTGTCCCTTTGATCTCACTTCAGTACACCCACAGCCCCCATAGACTGACTTTAAGACAGGCTCAAAGAGCTTAGTGTACATCCCATCACCGAAGTTACCTTCAATGACTACTTCATTTACTTTCCATCTCTTAGCAACATTAGCTAATTTATTAAGAGTTACATCAGAATATCCACTAGTGAGACCCCCTGTTTCCATCACATAGATGAATCCATTGAGCCAATACAGTACTGCATATCCTGTTTCGTCTGAGCCTCTACCTGATGGGTCAATAGACATCATTTTGTACCCATAAGGTTGCATCTGATCAGAAGCAGAGAAGAAATAAAAGTAACCATCACCCTTAAGACCCAAGTTAGTAACCTGATTAGGATCACACCTCTTAGTTACGTCAGGAAGCCACGAGAGCTTCATTGGAGCCTCAGAGGTATCAAAGGTACCCACAAGCAAATCTCGGAGCTTTAAGGGGTATTTATTGGCATCATTGAGGGTAGTATCGAGCATGAACTGAAGCATGAAACCAGCTCTACCATAAGAGAGTTCACGCTTCTGTAAGTCCATATCATCGAATCTTAAGGGATCAGTAGGTTTCCCTGCAATATTAGGATCATTATCGTACTTATCAGCAATAAATTTAGCTAAACGAGTACCATAAGTTCTTCTGTGTTTCTCATCATAAGGGAACCTAGCAGGGTAAATGATACAGGTATACCCTCTTTCCTGTAGTTCATTATAAAGAGACATCTCATTCTGAGGAGTCCCTAGGTAAATAATCTGAGATTTATCTCCCGGTTTAATCACAGAGTCAAACTCTTTCACTAGTTCTGAGAGTTTATCTCTAAGTACCTGAGTAAAGGAGTTCTTTGGAACTTCCACCTTTATGTTAAGGTAAGGTCGTTAGTCTTACCCCACCGTCTAATTGACGATGCTTCATATCTCTATGAAGACCAGACTATATCTTGTGCTCACTTAGAGCACCCCCATTTTTCGAGTCACTTGACTCTACATAATAGTCGTTACACCTGCTATAAAGCTCGGCTCGGTATTGTCTTTCCTAGTTAGGACTGAGTTTCACCGAATTTAAGGGGTTTAGAGACGACATGGTTAAAGTTTATCGTCTGCCACAATGAGATCAGCACGGGAACCTGTAAGTTGCCCTTCGATACCCACAGATTTCAAGCTAGGGGAATGATCGGGTCTAGCAGGGCCTACATCAAAGAGATTCTGTGTATCTCTCTGTCCTTCTCTAGCCTTAAGGTGTTCCAAGAAGGGAAGAGTGTTCATGATTTTCTTAATAAAGACAGCATTAGCATCAGCTCTTTCTTTATTAGCGGATACAATCATGATCTTAATCTGTGGGTCTCTCCATAGTCTCCACACAGAGTAAGCACAAGTAATAAAACTCTTGGCTACCCCTCGAAACCCCTCAAGGATAAATCTGTTGTTAGGGAGATTCTGAAGTGTCTTAGCGATATCCAACTGTACAGCAGTAGGTCTAGGAAGGCCAATATACTTCCATACAAGACCTACAAACAGGGGGAAATTCTCATAGAAATCCTTAAGAGATTCTTGCGAACTCAATTTCATCTCCTAAGTTTTCTTTGACATTCTCCATGATTTTCTTTAAGGTATCCCCTGCTTCATCCCCAGCTTTAGGGACACAATCAATACCATTTCTCTCTAACTCCTTAATGACAGCATTATAGAGCTGAGGGGTTCTCTTTTCTGGATTTCTCAAGTCTTCGAGCATATCGTTTAGCATAGTTTTGTGTATATGCCCAAGAATATCTTCTAGTTCTTTTCTTTCTGTCATTTGTTTCCTTTGTGATTACAATCTTTGGAAAGAAAGTCTTCCTGATTAACACTACAATAGCAATTACTGTATAAATAATAGTAACTACATAAATCCATTCGTGTAGTGTTAAACCAAGAAGGGTAAAAGAGGATACAGCTACAGGTGGGACGGCATAAGTACACACTGAGGGTACATCAACTGATTCCACTATTTTCTCTATCCTCTCCATAGTTAGACACTAAGGAAAGCCTTAATGCTCTCTTCAGTGAAGTCCTTATACATCTGCTTTTTGTTCCATCGCAGAGTAGGCAACCCATGAAGAGACAAGTCTTTTAGAGCCTCCTCTCGAACATCCTGCAAAGAGACATCCACAAGGATAACCCCCTGTTCATTACAGACACGCTCAACAATAGGGGCAACCTCTTTACAGGTCTTACAATTGGGCATCATATAGAAAAAAGCTGTAGGTTTCATATTATCAGTCATAAAAGTTTCCTTATTATATTACATGGATTTTCTTTCTTTAATCTCAACCATCTTGCCATCATTCATTCGAGTATGGCCCTTAATGTTACTGTAGCCCAAATAACCACAGACACGAGAGACAACAGAGATATTACTAGAGCCACACACAGGGCACTTGAAAAGTACATTCGTGCTATGACTATGGCAATCCTCACAGTATGCGGCATCAAAGTTAACACCCTGATAAAATCCCTGAGACATTCCCTTAAGGATAACTGCCTCTAGTGCCTTGAGATTCTTTGGGTTAGCAATCTTTACATATTGAATGTGACCGCCATTACATTTGTGGAAAAACTCATATTCTTCATCTTGTTTTTCAAAAGGCGTGACGTCTTCGGTAACTTTAAGATGAAAGGAATTAGTGAAGTATTCTCCAAATTGAGTATCACCAGTGAAATCTCTATATTGTTTTGCTTGGGTTGCACACAAAGACTCCGCAGGAGTACCATATAAAGCATAAAGATAATGATCTTCTTTTTTGTAATCCTGAATGAGTTTATTGATGAAGTCCAAGCACTGATTAGCAAATTCTTTAGTTTCATGAAGTCCTTTACCATTAGTCCATAATACAGTAGCCTCGTGGAGGGCAGTAATACCAAAAGAGGCCGTCATATAATTTACAAGATCACCAACTTCATCATCAGGCTTTAAGAAACCCTTATAGAATCCCCCTTGAGTGAATGCCATAGGATTAGTAGAAGCTCTAGTGTGTCTGATAATGTCATATCGTTTCTTAAGGAACTCTCTGATGGATTCCATTCGATCCTTAAGGACATCCCAGAAATGATCTCTCCAAGACTCTCCAAAGTCTCTCTTACAGACTGCCATAATGACAGGAAGGTTGAGAGAAACTGCCCCAATATTGCATCTACCAATAGTGATATACTTGCCTGTATCAGGATCAGCCCAAGGAGTGAGATATGCTCTACAACCCATCGGACTCGTAATAGCCCCATGATTGATAAAGGTATCTGCTACTACATTATGTTCAGGGTCACCCCTCAAAGACAACCAATCAGGATACATACACTTAGAGGAGCACTCGATAGCCTTAGTGTAGATCTGTTTGGAATACAAGTCATTCTTAACCTGTTCTTCATCATACAGGTATACCAACTTAGGAAACACAACTTGTTTTCCCCCATGCCCCTTCATTCGGGTGTCCAGCATGATGGTATCAATGAGACAAAGGATATTACGATCTTCAGCACTCAGGTGTTCCCAATCGAATTGCCCAAAAGTAATCGTAGTGAAAGCAAAGTCACCACGAGAACACGGAATGGTATTTACCTTAAGTTCCATACTCTGAAAACCCTGAGTGAGTTCTCTAGTGAGGGTTTCCCACACAAAGTTCTCACACTGGGAGTCATCACTGAAGTATTTCTTATAGAATTCTCTAGCAGTCTTCATAGTCTTCTTGCAGTAAGGCAAAAGAACCTTATCGAGTTCTGCAAGGGTGAACCCACCGAACTGCTGAGCTGTAGCAATAAGAGTAACATCACCGATAACCTGAAGGGCACTAAGGACACTATTGGGTTCTGTATAGGTCGTATTGGACATCTCAAAGCCACCCTTCAAGACAGTCCCAATATCAAAGAGACAACAGTTGACAGACCCCAAGATCATATCTCGGAGATCATGAATATAGATGTCACCCCTCTTGGTGAGTTCCTTTTCTTCTTTATTAAGATAGAATTGCTTATAGAGAGCCTTAGTGAGGTACCCACGGATAAGACTACCTTTGGTAGAACTAAGAGAGCTATCAAAGTTAGCATTCTCCTTGTCTCCCAAGAAGAGAACATCATCAGCTTCTTTCTTAAGGTTCTCAAATTCCTTTACATAGGTGTTCTTATAGTCCCTGTATTCCTGATAGGCTTTAGAAATCTCAGGGAAGTTCTCGAAGGCCAAGTAATGAATTACCAAAGAGTGAAGCTCAGAGACACTTACTGAATCCCTATCTTTGATCTCAGAGAGAACTCCGAGAATAACTCTTTCAATGGAGAAATCAGTAATAGGACACTTGCATCTTTCAGCGGCCTTATGGATAGCCACTTTGATCTTATTAGTATCCCAAGGTTCCTGAGTATTATCTTTCTTTGTAACGTTCATATAACTCCTAGATTACATTTATTAAATTACTTATTAGCCTTCTCAATACTGAGCAGATAGTAGATAGCCTTATAGGCATCCTTATACTTTCTAATATCTTCAGCACTGTGATAAGATTCTTTATTAAGCTTTTCTACAGCTTCAAGAAGTTTATGCTTAGACATAGCCATCACTTCTTCTTCCCATTTAGCATCAATCATCTTTGTATTTCTCCATAATGTTAATTAAAGCTTCACCATCAGACTTATCGAACTTAAAACCAAGGTATTCAACAGTACCACTCTTATTGAATGCACTATTGATGAACCCTTTAGCAACTTCGATGTCTACCTTGTTGTTCTCATCGACGATACCTACCTGCTTCAGCATAGGCAGATACTTACCGATAAGGGTATCAGCCTGATGCAGAATCAAGAATGTACTCCCTCCAAGAATCCATTTCATCGTAGAGGGAGCACTAGGCATCAGTCGAGTATCAACAAACTCAGGGAGTACCTGAGAGATCTTACTCAAACTGATTTTCATAGGACATTAACTCTTAAGCACCAGTGGCAGGAGTATTCGTAGGAGCAGTCCACGAGTTATACTTAGCCATAGGAGTCGGGCAGATTGCACTCATGGGCACAACGGTATCCGTGATCTTTCCAAGGGTACCCATCATGTTGGCGATAGTACCATCGAGGCAACTGAACTTAGCCTGAGTAGTCAGAGCAAGCTCATTGACCTTACCGAGGACAATCTGTTCACGAAGTTCCTGCTTTTCACAGCAACACTTGAGTTCTGCCTGAAGTTTTGCGAGTTCCACACGGTTATTCGCGGCTTCATCAGACAGAGGCTTAAGGTAAGCAAAGGTTTCATCACGAAGTCTACGGTTGTCAGTCAAAGACTGCATATAGACTTCCTTGCTCACCTTATCAGAGTAGTTCTCCGCCTTCAACTGACCGTTCTCAGCCTGAAGAGCCGAGATGACAGCCTGATTGTTATTACCAAAGAGACCACCAAGAACACCACCATTGCCTCCATTATTGAGGAGACCAAGAGCCGTACCTGCGATGCCTAACCCGAGACCCGAGCCTGCAACACCTTTAGAAGCAAATTCAGCCATATTATATTTCCTTTCTAGTTATTACTAGAGTTATATTTGATAACTTAATATAAGAAGTGATTGAACCCCAGTTATCAAAAGGTTCAATCACAAGGAATCCTAGGGGTTATCCCTAGGGTGAATTTTTAGTTGTTTTTAGTTTGCGTAACCTGAAATCCGGAACGTATAATCTGTGCGGTCTAGTGTCCATTTGCCGCTAGAACGCGCCCAAACACCAGCCTCTTTCTCTCCATTGTAGGCGCCCCCAACGAGTATAGTATTGTCACTATTCCCGGTTGTGTGTATTTGGTCGTTACCGAAAAGGGTTTCATGGTACGATCCACCCCCTTTTGGGAAGAATCCACACATAGCCCTGTCAAAGCCACTCGCGCCCGTGTGGAAAGCGGGGCTACGCCATTTAAAATAATAGCCAAAATAATAACCATCACTGTAATAATTGTCGTACAGCGAGAGATCTGTTCTGGTGAATCTCGTGATGGCGTGCGCCTTGACGGACTCCTTCATGAATTGTATTCCGTTGTCAGGGATTCGACAACCAATAACAATCTGATGCTGGCTCCCGTTCACGTCAGTCACGCCACAGTTCTGGCCATTGTGCGTGGTCTTGTTGAAAGGCGAGCCGGAGCCCGTCTTGCCGAGGTGCGACACCTCACCGTGAGCAGTCCATTTCACAGAAGGGTCATCCGTATCCCCGAGGGAACCGTTGTTATTCCCCTTCGGATAGTTCTTCGTGTGGTTTGCGTCATACCATCCGCAGAACTGGCTGTCAGTGGCGGCCTGCCCGTGGGCAAGACTCAGCATGGAAATAGCCGACCATTGAAAACATGTGACACACGAATAATGCTCACCACGGTATCGGCCAAGGGTAATAGCGTCCACTGCGCTACCAGTGGTGTCTGGAATGCCCATAATTACATCGTTCATCTTCATGTTGTCCCCGTTCTTCACCGACACCATGTCATTGATTGGGTTGGGGGCATACGAGCAAATGTACTTGTCAATAAAGAAACCAAGTTTTTGTTGTCCACCATCAATAAACGCACGGTGAAGAATCCACCCATCACCCTCGCCTTCAGAAGCATCTCTAATCTCAAGGGCATCCTCTTTATCCCTGGAATATGAAGGAGCACTCTCGTTACCACTACGGTAGCAGAATGCAGGAATAAAAACCATTACAGAACCATTGGTGTGAATGTAATTCCCATAGTTATCACTAGATGGATTCTCACAGCCTTCCATAGGAGCCAACCCCATAGCAGTCAAGTCCGCAGGATCGCCCCCATAGACCCCTACACCGAACCCCTGTTGCCCTGCCTTACCAATGGTTGACTTAGATTTCTTACCCCCAAGGAGCATCAGAAGTTCACTATTATCAATACTCATTAGATCCCTACCTTAGCTAGTGAACTAGCCTTAGCTAACTTAAGACCAATACCATCAGTATCCTTATCGAATACACTCGGAAGCTCAGGCCAAGTAACTTCTTTAGGGAAACCACTCTGTTTTGTGATATCTCTAAGAGCCTGTCTATAAGTCTTCACTTCTTCAAGGTCTTTAGGATCACTCGGGTAGTCAGGCATAACGAAGAAGTCAGTCTCCTCAAGTTTCTCATCTCTTTCTCTTCTGATTCTATCAGCAAGTTCTTCATCAGTGGGGACATAAGGAGGAACTTCAGGTTCAGGAATGTTTACCTCAGTAACACCAAAGTGTTTCTTAGTTTCTTCATCCCATTCACCAAAGACCATACGATCTTCATTCCAGATAACCTTACGGATGTCACCAAGCCAATCGTACTGGTTACCCTTGTAGTTATACTTAATCATTCTTAAGCCGCTCCTTTAACAACACCTGCGATACCCTTATCGTTATTCCAATGACAAATCAAAAGACACGGAAAGGACAACTCGGGGGCTTCACCATCGACCCACGCCCAGTTGGACTCTAAGGTAACAGTACCTGCTGACATCTTCACAACCTTAGTCCAAGCCTGCCCTGTAGCACCATTCTTGACAGTAACAGCACCAGAGGTAGCATACTGTGAGTCCTTAGCAGAGGCATCTACAGTGGTACCTACAGCACTAGTAGAGTAACCTGCAAGGGCACCTCTATTACCAGTCTTAGGAATCTTATCATTGATGGTATTCAGAGTAGTCTGTAAGTTAGTCACATTAGCTATCGTATGAGTATGAGTCTTGTTAGCTTTACCCGCAAGACCGTCTGTAAGAGCCTTAGCTGTAGCATAGTCACCTTTAGGTTGCTTACCATCAAGGGTACTCTGAAGGTTAGTCACATTAGAGATACTGTGTGTATGACTTTCAGAAGCCATAGGATAGTTAGTACCTGCGGTACCACTCATACCTACCCACTTCTTCTTTGTCTTATCCCATACTAACTGCCCTTCAACACCAGCATAAGCATTGATCTGTGCAGTAGTACCAGTTAATTGTTTTCTTTGTTTAATTGCCATAATTCACTTTAAGGGGTACCTAAGTCCCCGTAATCTACAAATCCTTCAAAAGTAGCAACACTAAGTTTACCATTAAGTGCATCCTGAAGACCAGTCACATTAGCTATCGTATGAGTATGTGCTGTATTAGCTTTACCTGCAAGACCATCTGTAAGAGCTGTAGTTGTCGCATAGCTCCCCTTAGCTTGCTTACCATCAAGAGCCGCTTGAAGACCAGTAACGTTAGCTATAGTGTGCGTATGGGATGCATTAGCTTTACCTGCAAGACCATCTGTAAGAGCCTTAGAGGTAGCATAGTCCCCTTTAGGTTGCTTACCATCAAGAGCAGTCTGAAGACCAGTCACATCAGCTACAGCATGAGTATGAGCCTTGTTAGCTTTACCTGCAAGACCTGTACTAAGAGCTGTGGCTGTAGCATAGATACTCAGATCAGGTTTATTCTTAATGAAATCCTTCTGAGTACTATCGGACTGATTCCAGTCAGCCTGAAGCTGGCCTGTAGATGCCTGATCAGCATAACTTCTAGCTAAGTCTGCCTGTTTCTTAGCTTCAGCTTCAGAAGCCTTAGCCTTAGTTGCAGAGCTACTAGCAGATTCCTTATGGGTAGCCGCAGTGTCTTCAGAGAGCTTAGCCGCCTTAGCTGAGTTAGCACTTGCAGTAGCCTGTGTGGTAGCTGATTCAGCACTCTTAGCAGAACTCTTTGCACTAGCATCTGCCTGACCAGCTGAGGTACTAGCAGAGGTTGCACTAGCTTCAGCTTCAGAAGCCTTAGTAGTAGCAATGGTAGCCTGAGCAGTAGCCTTAGTTACTTCAGCCTTAGCCAAGTTAACCTGCTTAGTACCTTCAGTCTGTACGGACTGCACAGAGGTAGCCTCAGCATCAGTCACCTTCTTTACAGAGCTAGTACCTGCATCAGTAACTCTAGTTACCTGTTTGTTACCTTCAGCAGTAACCAAGTCAGTCTGTTGCTTAGCAATATTGGCCTGCTCAGTAGCCTTAGTTACTTCAGCCTTAGCCAAGTTAACCTGCTTAGTACCTTCATCAGTCACCTGCTTGACAGCTGAGGCAACAGCCTGATTGACTGCCTGACCACCATCAGTCTTAGCCTTGTTGGCATAATACTTAGCAGAATACTCAGTATCATCAACAGTGCCATCCATCTTGTTAGCCCAGTCCTTAGCAAGACTAGCACTACCTGATGCACTCACCTTAGATGCCTGAGCGTTAGTCGCAGAGGCACCAGCATTAGTAGCACTTGTTTCAGCACTCTTAGATGCCTTCTCGGCTCTTGCGGTAAGACTAGTGACAGTGTTAACTGACTCGATAACCGTCTCAAAGTCAGGAGCTAATCCTGCAACAGTACGGACTGACTCAATGTTGTCTGCAACAATCTTGATGTTACCACCAGTGATTGTCGGGGAGGGAGCACTTGGGTTCCCTAAGTCACCATAGTCATCATAGAGGGTATCTGAAAGAGACCCTGTAAGGTCGTTGCCTACAATGTTAATGTTGCCAATACTATTTGAGTCAGTAACAACACTATCAATGTTATCAGCTACTACCTTAATCTCAGGAGCAATAGGGACAATGACATTAGCTACTGAAGTAACTGCCTCTTCGGATTTCTTAGCATTAACTTCAGAGTCCTTGGCGTTCTTAGCACTAAGGACAGCCTCATCAGCTCTTGCTACAGTGATTGCAGTGTTATCTTTAGTTTCCTTATGGAGAACCCGATCCTCTGCAATGATTTCTCTAGCTTCCTTAATGATAGCCCTATTCTCAGTCCTTACTTCATCAGCATGAGTAGAGGCACTTACAGCATTCTCTTCAGAAGTCTTAGCCTTTGTCTCAGACAGCTTAGCATTCTCTTCGGATTTCTTGGAGTTAGTCTCAGCTTCAACAGCTCTGTCTCTAGCTTTCTCTGCGGCAATCTTTGAATTAAGGGCGCCCAAGGCATCAGCCTTATAGATGCCATAAGTCATAGCATCGTTATCAGCTACAGGAGTCCCTACATTAATAATTCTCTTATTTCTAGCGTCCCAGTTATTTTCTCTGTCTACAACAAGAGCATCATTAATGACATCTCGTGCTTCTTCAGCAATATGAAAAGCCTGAACTTGAGCAGTATCCAAGTCCTTAGAGTACAACACCGAGCCATCTCTAAAAGATGCCACTCTTTCTTTAACTGAGGTATATCTTCGGATAGTGATTGTCTGTGTTGTAGTAGGGACAATCTTTCTCAGTCTGATTGTAGTAGCATCCACAAAGTAATAGTCCGCAGAGGTATCTGTAGAGCTACCACCTTTAAGTTCTGTAACGGAATCTAAAAGAACCTTCACAAAACTCTTTCTAAGGTAATCGAAGGGTACTGCAAAATCAGTAGTACTTCCATCACCTTTATAAATAATAAGTGTGTTTGCCATTTATTTGTTATCTATATGTTCATAAGCAGTTTCCTTAAGTTGATTCTTTAAGTAATCAACATTAGGAATTACTGCAAGGAAATCCCTTACAAGAGCTTTTTGTGATCTCTTAAGGTTTCTATCTATTTCAGCATCACTATAGGTACCCTCACCCTCAAGATATTTATAACGAATCATATTGGCCATATCCGCAGGTGTTCTTAAAGCAGTATTTACCATTCTAGCCGCTGGAAAGAAGTCTACAATATTCTCAACAGAGAAAGGCTCAAATTCACCTGTCTTAGCTCTCGGTGTAGTAGTAGACTTTAAGTCACCCCCAACAAAAGGACTAAGAGGTAAGGAGATAGCGGCATACATCCCTGAACGTAATCCTGCATTCATAAGAAACCTAAAGAAGGTTCCATAATCTGCTTCGTCAAGAGATTCTACACCATAGTTTCTTTTCCACCATCTCTTTCTGTCTTCATCAGACATACCAGCAGTTTTAGCACTAGACTGTGCAATAACACCCAACCCTGCAAGAGCTGTTGAAATACTATGTGTCTGAAGTTGTCCAATAGCATCACCTTCTTCGAATCTATTGATAGACTTCATAAATCTATTATTCCAAGAGGCTAATGCAAAAGTCTTAAACTGGAATAAGAGGCCAAGGAGAGGGGATGCTTTAGATCCCTGCCAAAGCATAGTGTTAGCTAAAGAGTTCCTTTGGATACACTCAGAAGACACATAGTTTCCTAAGCGTCTCAAAGTAAACATAGCTCTTGGATCATTAAGTAATGCCATATGATCAACTACTTTGAAACCCATGGAGGCATCCGCAACAGCAACAGGCTCAAAGGCTTTTCTCATAGCAGTCTCAAGGTGCTTAAAATCAGCCATAGAAACACCTGCTCTTCTTAGAGTAGTCCTATTGAGAAATCCCTTAGCCCAACCTTTAGGATCACCTAAAGGGGAAGCCTTATAGAGATACCTCAAGTATTCACCTAAGAACTCATCTTGGGCAGTCTTAACAATACTTTCCTGAGTGGCATTAAGGAATCTAGTTAAAGGAGACCACTCGGCTAACTGTGCGGTACCTGCCACAAGTTTAGCACTAATAGAGCCTTCACCATACTTATATTCAGCTCTTGCTAAAGTTTCATCCCAAAGCCTAAGCCCTCTAGTTTCATAACCAAAGAGCATATTCATAAAGGAACGTCTCCATTCAGGAGTATATTCACCTTTAGACCAGCTTGAGAATTTACCTGCAAGACCCGGGATAGACTTAATAAAGAAGGTTCCACCATAAGCCTTAACAGCTTCAGCCTGCTCAGTCAAATTCAAGAGACCCATGTAACCATTAGATGTAAAGAAAGTCAGATTACGAGCAATATCAGCAATAGCACTTAAGGCACCTCTAGCTTCATCAGTGTCTCTTTCGGTAGTCCTATAGATAGCCCTTTCTACGGTATCCATAACTCGCTGAACAGCTTTCTCTTGGGAATCTCTCAAAGAAGGCTTAACTGCATCAGCTTCAGCCTTAGAGTACTTCTTAAGCTCCTTCTTTAGCCCCTGCCTAATAGAACCCTTAGCATCAACATGGGCACCAAACAGAGAAGAAGCAATGGCATCCCCTGTGGTCTTTCTTCCATAAGCCATAAGGGTCTGAATGGGATCAGCTCTAAGTTGGTCTACTCTCCAACCATCTGTATCTTCATAACGATGATTCCAAGGGGTACGCCTATGCTGATAACTTGCTAAGAAAGCTACATCTTCACCATTAGCATTTACAGACTTACTTTGATCGACATAACCAAAAGCATCCTTTCCTGCTTGTTTCTTAGCCCACTCAACAAACTCTGCATCAGTAGCTTCAGCAGTATCCACACCTTTAGCCTTAAGGCTATTCATCCAGAATTCCTTAAGTCTCTGTCTGTCTGTGGGATTATCAAGAGTCTTCAAAAGAAGCTTCTTAACTTTATCTGAAAGTAACTTCTTGGCAGTATTATAGTCTTTAGCTTCAGGGAACAGCTCTGACATCCATCTTTTAGCTCTATTCCAGTCTGTTCTAAAAGGGAAGTAGTTTTTACCAAAGTCCCCAACTTCTACTCCAGCATTTTGAAGTTTAGCAAATTGGCCATCAATGTAGCCTCTCATGTCTGTAATGAGATTATCAAAGCCTTCTACCTGATGTAACTTAGAGGTACTAGGCATTCTCCCTTCAAGGGCATCAAACATAGCCTGTCTGAGACCTTCAGGGTCATCATAGAGTTCTTGAAGTTTCCTAAGGGTATCCTGAGCTTTATCAGAGATACGTCTAAGGTGAATCTCATCGTCTCTAATGAGTTCTTCTACCGTCTGAAGTCCTTCTGGTGCCTGAGTATACCCTGTAGCAGTCTTTCGTCCCTTTTGGGAAATAAAGACTTTACTAAGCATCCTTTTAGTAGCTTCATTCTTAATTACTTCATCATAGGCACCCTCAAGAGACCAAAAAGGATTAGCATTTTTGATTCTTGTAATGGTATCTGAAGCAAACTCTTTGATGGCATTAGGGGTATTATCCTGAATAACTTTAGCTACCTTTTTGGCTCCATCAGAAGCCTTACCACCAGCAGTATATAAAGCATTATTGATAAGGTCTGACTTAGTGGCTGTTTCTTCAAGGGCATCACTAACACCACGCATACCCCTGATAAACTGTGTTGCTCCCACAAGACCCCCAAGAGTAGCCCCTCCAAGGACAGTGCTATAGGTAATCTCTTGTTCAATACCTGTACTCTGTTCTTCAGCTACAGCAGATCCCATGCCCATAAGGGCACCTGTAAGAATAGCTTTAGGTACTGTTGCTCCTGCCGTTACTGGAATAGTCAAGAGGTCTACAGGGTTACCAAGCATATTACCAAGACCAGACTGAAGAGAGTCTACAAGTCCAGCCTTAGCAACACTTTGGGCATAATGAACATTATCATTATAGTTATCAATAAGAGGCTGAATGTCTTCAGGCTTAGTTACCTTATTCAGGATATGCCTCATAGCAGTATCATTCCAGTTTACTGCCTGTCCAACCTTCATGATTTCTTCTTCAGAAGGGACATAATCAGAGTCTTCAGCATTAAAAGAACCTGTAATCCCTGCTTCCCTAAAGTAATTACCTAAAGGACTACGCTTGAGACCTTCAACGAACCCTACTTCATCATCCGCTTGCTGAATGTAAGTCTCAGGTTCTTTAGGGGTTGTATCAATAAAATACCCCCTAGAGTAAGTATTAGGAATAGGCACTAGTCACCCCCTCCTTCTACAGGTTTATTAAGAGTCTTCTTATATTTAGTCACAAAACCAAGATCAGTTGCCTGTTTCTTAGCGAACTCATCTCCAAGGGTCTTAAGGTCTGCCATAGTGTACCTCTTTAAGACACTAACATAGTTTTGTCCAATAACATCAATAGTACCCCTCATCATGTTGAACCTTACGGAACCAACAGGCTTCTTAAGAGACTCAATGTTCTCATCAAGGAGCTTTGTGGTAAGATCATTATTATTGAGACCACTAGCACTTAAGAGGTTATTCGGGATGAAGGTACCACGAAACTTTGTATGGGAACTAAGAAGTTGATTCTTGGCGGCCTCAAAGGCTTTATCTGCTTTAAGCCCTGTATGAACGATAGCACTAGCAGAACTAGTCAAGAGATAGTTTCTTGAATAAAAATCTTCATAATCCCCTACTTCTTTAGAGATAAGATTAAGAAGATTCTCTCTAGTGGATTTTGAGTTATAATCCTGAGCACCCTTAAGTTTATTCAAGTCTCTCATACTATGAATAATCTCTTGAAAGGAGATGCCGCTAGCTTTAGCCATTAAGATAGAACCAACAGCCTCAGTAGACTTGTTTCCTGTCCTAGCCACTACCTGATGGAACACATTAGGATCTTTAGCATAGAGTGTCCCTAAGAACTGAATCTCCATAGGGATATGTTCATTATCAGGAATCTCAACCTTTGGATCATTTATATAGCCATCAATAAGAGATAATCCAGCAGTACTATAGGTATTCAAGAACTTAGCCGCAGGGTTATTAGATTGAACCGAAGTGTTCCCTGCTACAGCTACAATCTCATCATCACTAATAAGCCCATTAAGTCGAGCCATAGTGAACCACTCATTGAACTGGTTCTGATTAAACCCTACAACACCCTTCTGACCAGCAGGAGGGACAACCCCTTTTACTGCCGCTTTCCAGTATTTCTCACAGTTAATGAAGGCTTCTGCATTAGCCTGAGCCTTTGCGGCTTCCCCTGCGGCTTTCTTCTGAAGAGCAAACCTGTTGTTCTTGATTTCTTCAGACGCCTTAAAGAGTTCTTCAGTCTGCCAAGTCTTAACATCACCGTTAGCCTTAAGCATATCGTCAAGCATTTGATTAACGGTATGCAGGTCATCCTTCTTGACTAACTCATTGACACCAGCAGAAAAAGCATACTTATCAGAAGCATCTTGAGAAGCCCTATAGGCTACAGCCTTAGCAATCAGGGGATCAATTAAGTCTTTATCAAACTTTCTCCCCTGAAGGCCCACCATATCTTTACCGATAAGACCCTTAAGGATTTCAGCCCCATTAGGACTTTCAGCAATAGCCTGAAGATGCTCCTTAAGTTGTCCCTCCCAAGAATCAGGAGTCTGGTGGTATCCCCCTGAATTATACATTAAGGAGAAACCATTAAGGGCACTCGCAGTATCATGCACGGTTCCATCTTCAAGACCCTGTTGGAACAATGCAATATTAGCATTCTTGTCTTCCTGAAGTTTAATCCCTTGTTCTCTCTGTTGGTGCATCTTCATTGCACTCAAACGATTAGCAGGGGATTGTGCCCAGAAGGACTCTTCAAAGACTTTACCTGAGAATTCTCCCTGAGTATCACCATTGATCTCAGAGAGTTTTTCTCTCATAAACTTATAATGCTCTGCATCAAGTTCTGCTTCAGATAAACCCTTAAAGTCTCCATCTTGGATTCTCTGTTGGAATTCAGTTTCAGCTAATCCAGAATAAATAGAGCCATACTTGGTCTTAAAGACCTTCATGGCAATGGGGTCATTCTGAAAGGGTAAACCTTTAGCCTTAATATGATCCTGATATTCCTGAAGTGAATGAGACTTAAGGTACTTATCTACATCCTTAGAGACATCCTTCTCGTACTCATCAGCTACAGCATTAAGTCCAGAAAGAACCCCTGATGCTACATTAAGCCAATCAGTCTCTTCTTTAATACCTCCCTGATAGGGCTGACTAATAGAAGGAGTTCTTCCCTGATAACCTGAGAGTTTCCCTAAACCTAAACTAAAAGAAGCCCACTGACCCCATGAAGTTTTAGCAGAAGTACTGCCATAGTTACTCTTAAAAGGCATTAATAATATGCTCCTCTTCTGCGATTAGTATATCCATAAGATTGGTTTTGAGGCCCAACAAATGTTCTGAAGGTCTTATAATAGTTCATATACTTATTCATATTATTATAATAAGTATTCCAGTTATTCATCATATTAGACCAACCACCAGCCCAGCTAAAGCTACTACCAGCGGCACTTGAAGCAAGTCCTGTGTTAGATAAAGCACTCACACCTAAGCCACCAGTACTTGAACTAGCTCCTACACCTAAAGAACTTAAAGCACTACTAGAGGCACCAGTAGAACCAGCAGAGCCTAAAAGACCAAAGCTAGAGCCACCACCTAAAGTAGCCGCTCCTGCACCCCCAAGAGTTGAACTTCCTGCTCCTGTAAGCCCAGCAGAAGCACCTGTGGCACCAGCAGTTAATCCAGTTCCTGAAGCTCCTCCCAAGGCGCCACTCATGAAGGAACCTCCAACACCACCAGCAAAGTAGCCCATAGCAACACCTTGTGCAGTGGAATCAGCAATCTTCCAGAAGGCATTCCACCCTTTAGTAATCTGAGATTGATACTGGTCATGAAGATTCTGGACATCCTGAGAGTATTCCACATGGAGGGAGTCTTTCTTAGACTTAATGGAATAAATAGCATTCTCGTAACTACTCTGAATGTTATCTTTCTGTCTCTCGGATTGCCCTCTAACATCTCTAGCAACAGCCCTCTGTGAACGTCCTTCAAGACCCGACTCACCTAAAGATGCTTCTACAAGAGAATTATTACGTAGCCCATTAAGGGACAGTTGGTACATCTCTGAGATAGCACCATCACGCTCATACACAGCTTGCTTATCAAGCTCATTCTGTGCATAAGAGTAATTTCTGTTCATTACAGCTAGGCTTTTGTTGAAAGCCTTAATTACTTTCTTGTTAGCCTTACGGACATTAAGGCCACCACTAGAGAACCCTGCAATCCCACCAATAACTGCACCAGCAATTACACCACTCATTTATTCTCCTTATTGGTAGTCAATAGTTCCCACTCATCTGTAAACTCTTTCTCAGCATCTTTAGTATTAGTAGCCGTTACTCTACACAGCATTGTTACATAGGTATCTTCATAAGCATAAAAAATGCTACGTCTATTGGGTTCACCAAAGATAGTGCAATACCCATTGATACCCTGAATTTTAATACCATCAGATACAAAACAAGAACCACTAATAACTAATGTAGTAGGAACCTTAATGAGTGCTCCCATAATCATGGCACCCTTTGGTAGGAACATGGTTCTAGTATAAATCCCCCCATGAACATAATCATAAATAGGGGGATCAAACTGTCTAGGGTGCTCCTTAAGGCACCCATAGACTTCCCCACAGATTCTCTCAGTTTCCTTAGTGACAGAATTTAGGACATTATCAAACCTTTTGAGTACGTCTGACATAAAGACCCTCCCATCCACCTGAGACAATCGTAAGAGGCAAAGGACTATCATCAACAATACTGATAGCTACATCATCAGTGTTTCTTTGCACAGGGATCTTAAATTTACCTGAATGCAATGTTGCCTTACCCATGATGTTGTCACTCTTAGAGAAATACTTAGAGGTAGCCTTATAGCTATACTCTTGGTTTCTCCCTGTGTCTTTCACCTTTACAGTAAACACACCACTATCAGCAAAATTAACCCAGAAATATCTAAGCTGAAGACGTCCAGCATTCTCACTAGTTACTGTCCCATTATTACCTTGTTTAATCTTAATGGTACTCAATTGATAATCTACAGGTACCTTCTTGCCAACAATAACGTCTCTACCTCTCCAGTCCCCTGAGAGAGTTATCTTAGTCCCAGTAAAGTCCTGAATGAACCCCTTAAGGTCTACCAATAAGTAACCATCAGAAAACTCACTAGCCCCAGTAGAATCAGAATAAAGATCTGAAAGACTGTATGTAGTAGTATTAGAGTAATCATCGTAATAGGTACTCCCTTCAGGTAACTTAACAGAAATCTTATGATCCAAGAAGACTCTATAGGGTTCATTAGAGAAGTCCTTAAGGTTATTCCTCAAAGACAACTTCTCAATATAGAAGTTACCCCCTACCTTATTCCTAAAGATCAACCAAATAGTATCATCAATGACTTCAGCAATATGAACTTCTACTCTGTCTCCAAAGTCCCATTTAGACCACGATTGCTGTAACTCCTGTCCACTCTGAATGATATACTTATAGAGATAAACAATATTAGATTTATTTACTAGAGTTACAATATCGAAGGTAGTATTCCCTGATAATCTTTGGATGTCATTAGGGATATAACTAGGAATATGAGCAGAGCAGTCTTCAGCATCCTTAAGGTCTGATACGTCCTGTACTGTGTAGAATCTCATAAGAGACCCATAGTCTACTCTCGTATTAAAGAAGTAAATGCTAGCTCCAATGTTAATGGGAGCCACAGTAGGCTTATAGACAAACCCTGTAATCTTATCACACTTGACACTCTTAGGTGTCATAGTGCCATCAGAAGACAAAACAAACTGCCCTTCTCTTGAGAATAAAATAAGCTCTCTACTAAAAGGAATAGCATGAGTAAGGTTAACTACCTTATTATCACTTACAGCTACATCAATAGGATCTGTATCAGCAATTACAGCACTAGACTTAAACCAGAAGTTAAAGAAACTAGAGGATTCACTTAAGATAATGTTTTCCCCAGAGATAAACCCAAGTCTATTTCTGAAGAAGAAAATATCATTGATAGTGTGCCCCACAAAGGAGGGCACAGGATTAGAGTCATCATCTCCTGCTTCTCGTTCATCCCAGTTAAGTTGCTTAAAGGTGAACGTCCCATTGGCTTCCCTAACGAGACCCCAAGGCATTGTAGAGTTCTTGAGTTTATACTTATGATTAGGAGCTACACATTCCTGCCATACGGACTTATTAGATACCCACTTGACATAATAGTCATCATCAGTGGAACTAGAGGTTCTACCTTTGACTTTAATAATGTACCCCTCAGGGGCAATCACAGGGAGCTTATTTACATTATCTACTTCATTACGGATGAGCAACATGGACTGCCCACCATAGCCATCTCTTACATCTGACTGAAATGTAGACCTGTCTCTTCTCTGAAGGTAAAGCACAGAGGAACCTAAGAGTCCTCTATTCCATGAGCTACTTGGTAAGGGAGACCCAGTAGTCCAATGAGTATACCCCCATTCAGCAGTACCCGACTCGGCTACCCACGAATCATAACTATAGTCATCTTTAGGATAACCGCCATTAGGATCATCCCCATCACCATTCATGGATTTCCACAAAGCTCTTGCTACAATATCAGTAGTAGCCCAAAGAGCCTGTTTAGCTTCACCACCGTCAGCTGTAATCATGTTGGCAACTTCTCTGTTGTTCACACGAATACTGAAGACTCTACCATAGTTAGAAGTCTTTACCCAATAGAGAGTACAGTTTTCCCAACCACCATCAGACAGGTAGTTTTCCATTTCGACCTTCACTTTAGTGTTTACAATGAAGGTATAATCAGCCACAGTTACTAATTTAAGGTCAGTCTCAGGGTTACTAATATTAGACAGGTAGGCTTTACCATTAGGGAAATTAACCGTAAGTTTATTACCATTAAAATCAAATACTTCGAGGTCTCCATTAACGATTCTCACAAAGTATCTTTCATTGATATCACGGTTAATCACGTGCCACTTAGTGGGTTTATCCCCAAGGGTAGTATTAAGTTTCCCTACACGAACACTAGGGGGCCTCTTCTGAAGCCCATAGACTTCACTAGAGAAGCCGTTAATTTGTTCTTCAAGCTGATCAGGATAGCGAATAATAGGAGGTTGCTGAGACACACCACCCTTAAAGGACAGAATGTCTTGAGAGATTAAACTCATGTATCCTCCTTAGCTTCTACCAATATTGCCACTGTTGAAAGTATCATCATTGTAGATATTATAATTACCTGTCTTAAGTTCAAAATCTACAAGGGCACTATAGGCTTCACTTTCAGCAAACTGTAAAGAAGCATCAATTTCCTGAGCACCTAAGAATCTCATCTGAAAGAGCCTAGCAGTTCTAACAGTGATATACTTGCGGAATACTTCAGGTAATTCATCAAACTGCAAGTATCTAATAAGAGTCACAGTAAGACCATTAGGGAACTCTGAGGTTCTACTCGCAATGTCGAAAAAATAGCCTGACTGCCGAACCAATTGATACCCATCACTATAGAACACTAAATAGTTCTCAGGACAAGGCACCCTATTGGAATCGGTGTCAGGCTGTAAAGTTACAGAATCTTCAGTATTAAAATACCAACCCTTAGATTGAACCTCTCTGCTAGTAGCTTCAAGGAGTCTCTTAGCGTTAATAACATCTACATCAAGACTTTCATCAAGGGTATCTACAGGGCTAGACCCAATAGAGGATAAAATTTCATTAACTGCCTCAAGTTCACTTTGAGGTGTCAGTATGTACGTCATTCTTCTTTCTTCCTCTCTTAGGTTTATCTACTTTAGGAGTCTCAGGAGGAGTTTCTTTAGGTTCCTCCTGAGGCTTCTTCATAGATTCCAAAACAGAGGAAGCATAAATGGTAACAATACTCATAGATGCTTCCTTTAGGATCAATTAAGCCTGAGCCGTCTTAACAAAGAGACCCACAGCTTCAGGACGGAGACCACCGTGGCCCATGGCAAACTTCGCAATGATCTGATCGGCCTGATATTCAGCTCGGCGAGCACGTTCAAGAGCCAAATCCTTCAGCTTAACAGTACCCACAGCAGAACGATGGAAGACAATACCCTGAAGACCAGCAGTAGCAACCTTCTCGTTCAGTGTGTGCTTACCATCAATGCCTTCATTGAGGAGGTTCGGGGTTTCGATAATCTGGAAACCACAAATGTTCTGAATCTTAGAACCATCACCACCCCAGAAGGCCTGATAGTTGGCAGAATCGGGGAACAGCGCACGGATCAGAGCAGAGTAACCATCAGGGGTGAGCAGGCAGTAACGATCACCCTGAGGCACATAGTTCTTGGTGAACTGTGCACGAGCCGCCACAAGACCCTCAAGAATCTTGTTGCCATAAGCCGCAGTCTGATCAATATCAGCACCAGTCACAAACTGGAATGCCTTACCAGTGCCCTTGGCGCCACCAGTCACGTCAGGAATGTTACCATCCTTACTCGTGGCATCAATAGCCGCCTCATTGGCAAGTTCATTGATAATAGCACAGTCAGCACCCTGAGCAAGTGCTTCACCCAACTGCTTGGAGTATTCCGCACGGACGTCATAATGGTTCATTGCATCTTCAATATCCGTAATAAGGACATCAGAAGTCAAGAGACCATCAATAGAAATAACTCGTTCATTGTGCTGAATAGCTTTACGCTGATCATCAAGAGAGTTACCGGGTTCAAGGTACTTAGCAATTGCACGACCCATCACGGGGAACGATGCACTTTTCAAGCATCACGTTTCACTAGAGACGCTACTCTCTAGCTCCCTATAGTTTCCCACACTATAGAGCACATAGTTTCCTATGTGTTCAGACTATATCTTAATTATTATTGTGCTCTTCGAGATACCGAATTGCACACTCAAGTCTATAAGGGTTTTCTTTCATAAGACCAATAGCTGTATTACAGTTACAGCAGAGAATACCTCTGAGTTTACCTGTTTTATGGTCATGATCAGCAGAAGCCTTAGTGTATCTTGAAGAATTCAATGTGCACCCACAAATAGCACACTTACCCTCTTGAATACACCACTGTCTCTCATATTCTTCAGGAGACCAACCAGTAGACCTTAATCTAACCTTTTCTTTCGTACATTGTTTGCACTCAGTACGATAGCTATTGCTTTCCTTACGAAAGTAGTAGTCCTCTAGTGACTTAGTTTTACCACAGAGTCTACAAACCCTAAATCTCTCTTCAGTAGATTCGCTCATATAATAATTCTTTCCATTTCGACTACGCTTGTAGCCTACGGTTTCACCTAGTCGTTGAGCTTTCCTGTCTTTCGATCAGGCTTAGTTGCTGATTGGCATTCTACAGCTTTCCAGCAATTAAGAAAGTTTTTAACGAGAAGCAAAAGATTTAGTTACCACTCGAAATAGTACGAACAATGTGCTTGTTCATCATGGTGGATGTCCGAGTGAAAGCCGTAAGGACTTCACCAGCAAACACCTTCAAGAACAAGGCACGACGATCACCAGTACCAAGTTTCTGACCGGGATCGGAAATAGAAGTAGCAGTAAGAGCCGCCATATTAGTTTTATTTTTCCTTTTAGATTTACTTTAGTTAGTTTTATTTAAAAAAGACCATTAGAGAGGGACATCTTGCGTTCCACACTAATAGTGTATGCACGATCAATGCCATAACGAGGATCACTCATAGCTTTGATCATTTCATCACGCCCAGAGAATCCCTTGGGGGCACTCTTAGAGGCTACATTACCAAGAAAGGTAGCCTTTCGAGTTCCCTGTTTAGCAACTCTCTTAGCCTGAATACCATCAAGAATCAGCTTAACAGCATTCAAATTGTCACTATTGACTGCCTCGTTGTAGGCATCAAGTTCAGCCTTAGAGAGGTTTCCCTTCATCCAAGTCTGCAACTCTCGGAAGTCCTTTTCACCACCCACGTGATTCATGACATCCTGAGCATACTTATTGTCAATAGCCTTTCGGGTTTCTACAAAGCCCTGAATGACTTCCTTAGGATACCCTGCCTTCTCAAGAGCCTCATAAGTCTTCTGAGAAAGTTCACCATTGTTTTGGTATTCTTCAATGGCACCAAGGAAATCAACACCCTTAGAGATCAGGTCTTTACCAAGTGCTTCAATAGCCTTATCATTAGATTCTCTCTGAGTATCTACAGAGGCTTCTTCACCATCCTTGGTATCTTCTGTACCCTCCTGAGGTTCTTCATCAGGTGTTTCTTCTTTAGGGGCTTCTTCGCTAGCAGTGCCATCAAGGTCATCAGTGGCACCCTCTGTGCTAGTAGAACTAGCTGTTCCCATCTGAAGGATTTCACCTGAGTTAGTTTCTTCAACAACTACATCCTTAGTAGCATCTGCTTCACTACCCGTAACTGCATCCTTACCATAAAACTCTTCATTAGAGTTTACTTCAGGATTTTCAGTAGTTTCAATATCTGCCAAAATATATCTCCAACAGCTTGCTATTCACAAGCCTAGTTATTGCTGAGTAGCTTGATTTACAGCTACCTCATTGGCTCCCTCAATGGCCTGAGAATCCATCTGAGCCTGATTGATATCTGCCTGAGCTTCTTCAGGCGTCTTAATGATCCCATTAGCGTCAATCCCTGCCGCCGCAAAGATTCTCGTAAAGAGACCCGAATAGTTCAATACCTGTTGCCCCTCAGGGAACTGAACAATCAGCTGAGTAACTTCTACAAGTTTCTGTAAGTCTGCACCACGACCAAGAGCATCAAGACCAGTAATAATAGTAGGCTCAATGTTCTCACCAATATTGGCATCAGTGGGGAGCATATCCATAGACTGCATCTGATTAAAGATACAGTTTACCAAAGGAATCTGAAGTTCCTGAGAGAGCAAGCTATAGACACCACCAAGGGTATCTTCAAGTTCTCCCGCAACATATCGAATTTCTTCAGCAGTTACTCGTTCACCTTGTCGCTGTACCGCAGAGTTCAACAAGAAGCAGTAAGACAGTCTAGCTTCAATATCAGAAGCAGTAGCCTGACACACCTGCAAGTCACTTGTCTTCTGAATCTGCACAGGCATGATATCTTCAGGCTTACCCTTTACGAATGCCCCATTTTCACACTTGGCAAGTTCTCTAATATTAGTCTGACAAGAAGGACTAACCAAGAAGATAACCTTGGCACTCAGCATGGAGATATCGACAATAGCCTTAGATAGATTCTCAAGGGAAATCAAGTCACCCAAATAGTCATCAATAAAGCTACGCCCATAGGATTCCCCATCACGCTTAAAGAATCTAATAGGGATCCACGGAAGTTTATTCATGGGGAATGTCTGTTCACTCCCCTCAACTACCTGCTCATTGATTTCCTGATAAGATTGCCACTGATAGGACTCACCTTGATTAACTCTGAACACATGAGTATAAATATCAACTTTCTCATTGATCTCTGCATCATCAGCATTTTCCATGTATTCCAAAAGGTTCTCAGGAAGAGAACCCTTAGAGACAGTATCCTTAGTGACAATCTGAAGGACATTCCCGGTGCCATCTCTCTCTACTACATAGTCTCTCAAGTGGTAGCACTTTACACCACCTTCTTTAGGAGGAAGAAACAACAAGGCATTACCTGAGATAATGAGTTGCTTAAGGGCATCAAAGAGAGTAGGTCTAAAAGAAATACTCTCAATGTATCTCATCATAGCTTGTTCCATCATAGACAAGCCATAGTCGATCTGTTCCTTAGTATCGGGGTCTGCCTGATCCATCTTTTGCTGGTTCTCAGTATCAAGACCCAGCCTAAAGAATGGCTGAGAGGGGGGCAACAAGGCAAGCAGAAGTTTAGAAGCTAGATTGTTTACACCACGAGCACCAACAGAGTTATAAGGAGTGTCATAAGTCGTAGAACTATTATCAGATTCCTTAGGGAATGCCTTGGGAATCGTATAGGTAGCACACTTCTCTGCTCTCTGAGTGTAATCATCACGCTCCTGAGTAAGACGATTATAGGTTGTCTTAGCACCTAATTCTTGCATCTCTGCAAGTACATTATCACTATTAGTTGCCACTAATCATCCTTTTCTCATAAGAAATATTATTTCTCATACATAAACTCATATGTTGTTTTGTACCCTGTCTTCTCAAAGGCATTCTTGACAAGCACGGCATCATTGGAAGACCCCCCTCCAACAGCCCTATCGGCTACACCTTTGTCAACCAAATCCCTAAGGTATTCTGCGGTGTGCCTAGAGACCCCAGCAGAATATCGGGTACTATCAAAGCGAATCTGTAATTGTTCTATCAGTGTCTTAGCTGTTGCTTTGCTAAACCACCCGCCCGCTCCCTCACAATAGAACAATGAGAGACCCCTCTCAGTACCCGTTTCGTCATCACACCAAAGAACCATATAGATCTTACCCGGGATTACTTTAGTGTGATCCTGATGAATTTCTACATTATTTCTTATTGCTTCCTCAAATACTTTCTTAATAGAAAAACTATCAAGATCAGCATAGAGTTTAATTCCCTTATAGCAATTACTCTTATCAATATACTCTAGGCTCTTCTTAAGGTAATCCCCAGCCTTAGAGACATCATAGGGTACAAAAGCAAACATAATGGTTTACCTATTTACAAAATGGGAACCTTTCTTAGGCCCCTGTGGTTTCTGAGGATCATCCCCAACAAAGGGATCACGTTCTTCTTTATCTCTAAACAACATTAAGGCCCTTAGTAGTCCCACCAGGGTTTTCTCCAGTGCTTACCGACAGGCTTCTCTTGCCTGCTCTCTTCTTTTTGGTAACAGCCTTATCAGAGATATCTTCAGAACCTGAATACTGACCAGTGATATCCGTAGGACTAACCGCAGGGGCAGAGATCTCTACAGTGCCTCCATCAGAACCCCCACCAAAGATATGTCCTGTGATCTTTTTAAATGCTTTTTTAAGTCCACCCATAATTACTCCCCTGCTTACGCCACATTAAGACCAGAATTACTTCTAGTAATCCCTGAGTCAATTTTAAGAGAGGATTTCCCTCTACGTTTCTTAATACTCTCTTGAGACTGACCACCAAGTTCAGGACTCTTGACTTCCTGCGGCGGCTCATCTAATTTAGGGGCCGCCTGTTTGTTGATAACATCTACGTTACCTACAGAAGTAGCCCCAAAGATTTTATTAAATACTCTGCCAATAGCACCCATTTAATTATCCCCTATGAATACAAGACTCAATCTGAGAGTCCTCATTATTCTCTGATTGTTTCTTATAGATATCTTCTAATTTTGAGAGAACATATTGCATACCCCTAAGGGTATCTATAGTATACTTATATACTCCTGTATCATAATATCTTTCAAAGATAAGTCTTCTTATATCAAGCTCATCTTTAAGATCATCTAAAGTATCTTTAGTAATCACTTTTGTTCTCCCCGAAATGTACAACCAAAAGGTAACCTGTCATACGTACAACCAATCCTACAGAAATCCTCAAATGTAGGCTTAGGAAGTTTCTTATGAGACAAGTCATCAGTAGCATGAAGAAGATAAGCCATATTAAAATTAGCCAATGCGTCTTCTTCAGTTAACCCTGCTTTCTTGAATTTCTCTACTACAATATTATTCCATAATAAACTAATATCAATACTATTAGTATCAATTAGTTTCTGAGCTGTTACAGGGCCAATCTTAGGACAACCTTTATAGTTATCCGCTGTGTCTCCTGTTAATACCTGCTTTAATAGGTTCTTATATGCAGTCTTTTCATCAGTATACCCAAGAGTATCCTGCATGAAATTATAGAAGAAACTACAAGGGACTGTTTTAAAATCCTTATCCCCAGAGATAATTACAGTATTATTCTTAAAGCAAGTTGAGATTGCTGAAATAATATCGTCACCCTCTAAGTCGCCATAGGAAACACTGTTGTAATTCTCCTTGATATACTCAACTAATCCTTTGTAACAAGTGGGTTTTCTATGGGATACTCTCTGAGCTTTATATTCAGGATTTAATTTCTTTCTGTAATTCTCTGATGAACTAAAACAGAATACAATATTGTCCCAATCTAATTTCTCAGATCTATTCCATTTTAAACCCAAGGAACTTTTGATCTCACCCAATAACTGCTTGAAATAATCCACAGCATCATTGAGAAAAGCATGACACGTCCAAAGGCCATCACCCCAGTCAATGTCTTTTTGAACCGCTGAAGAACACACATAGGCAATAATATCCCCATCAATTAGAAGCTTCATAGTTTTCTTCGCCCTCCCACCAATGATCCTCTTCTACATCATAGCCCAGTTTCCCAAGAAGCTCCGTATAGCATTCTTCAGGAGTAAACCTAAGAGCAGTATAGATAGGCTCACCATCAAGGATAGCCGTAAGTCGATAAGTAGGATCATCATCTTCTGTAGGCAGATAGTGATCCCAAAATAATTTAAGATTTTTCATATTAACTCCTTAATGACATTCGCCCCAGTTGTGTCCAATCTTACCTTCAGTATCCAACTGTGCTCTAAAATTAAATTCCTTTTGTACTTGCCTCATGGATTCCTGAGCGATTCTTATACAGTCTTCTGCAATTTCCTTAGTACGACAAGCATAGGCACCCTCATCATGAATCCAGGCCATTAAACAGAAATCTCCGTCCCAGCCATGTTTATACCCGGCTTTCCTCATGTTCTCTTCCCATCTGACCATCCACAGTTTACAAATAAGTGCACCTGCGGATTGTAAGACGGTATTCAATGCGGAATGCCCTGAGCGAACATAGACAGGTCTACCATCCAAGCCAATAATACAATGACTATAGTCAAGTCCATTCCTGATGCGCTTCTTCCATGTTACCTTATTGATCCCCCCAATCCACACAGAGGAGGCAATAAGGGAATTCTCAATGCCTTCCCTTAAGATTTTAATTGCAGGGACAGCCTTAAGGAACTTCTCTCGGAGTCTCTTTCCTTCAGCCTTATCTTTACCTACAATCTGTCCAATCTTTTCGTCCCCTGCTCCATAAAGGAATCCATAGATAAACGTCTTAGCGTTATCTCTAGTAGGTAATCCAGCGGCTTTCTGATTGGCAGTATGGATGTCACCATTTAGGATTTCATGAAGGTAAGCCCCATTGTCATAGGGGTAGAGGAAATGACTAAAACAGCGCAACTCAAGACCACTAGCGTCCACACCAACCTCGTACCAACCTGTTGGAGCCTTGAATAGGCTTCTACACTCCATCCCATACGGAGAATGCCCTGAAGGCACTTGTGCAACATTAGGATAGCTATGAGTAGCTCTACCAGTGACAGCCCCATTAGGGTTAACACTACCATGGATCCTAGTAATTCCATCCTTATCGTCCTTCATCATCTTTAGCCAAGCATAATCCCCCTCAGCTAACTGAGATATTCTCTTTTGGATCAGAAGGTATTCCAAGAGCATAGCCTTCTCAGGAATATCAGGAGCATCCTTAAGAGTCTCTTCATTAACCTGTGGTTTCCCACTAGCAGTAAACACTGTTGGCTCCCACCCACGTTCCTTCAAGACCTTAGCTATATGATCTCTTGAAGAAGGATTAAAGGTTTCTTCTTTATAGATTGGGTAAGTCTTTCCTGCAATGATACCCCTCTTAGCGTTGTCTCTCTTATAAGTCTTATAGCCAACAAGTCTCTTCCAAGAACCAAAAGACTTTACAAGAGATTCCATAAGAACCTGTCGTCTTTCTGAGAGTTTAGCATAGAGTTCTACTGCTTTATCTTTATCAAAACAGAAACCGTTGCGCTCCTGTTTAGCCATTAACCAAGCAATATTATGCTCTAACTCAATAGCCATCAAAGGGAACTTCTTAGAGATTAACTTGTCGAAAAGCATAGAGGTAACTTTAACGTCCTGCTTGCAGTAGACAAGCATATCCTCATTAAATTCCTTCCATGCCTCTTCTTGTTCTCCATAGGTGCCCTTAAGTTCCCCTAAGCGATAACCCCAAGCCTTCAGAGAATGGCTCCCCATGAGTTTCTTAGGGAAGTCCTTACGCTTAGAGTCTCTTTCAAGCATCTCAGGATAGATCAATCGAGCCATCACTAAGGTATCAATAACTTGCTCTTTAGGGTCTACTTTGAAACGTTTCTTATTGAGGAGCTTCAAGCAAGGTAAGTCAAACTTGACTATATTATGTCCTACTATGATATATCCTTTTCCAAGAGCTTCATCCAAATAATCAAATAACTTAGAAGAGTCCCTAAAAGGTATATAGGTATCTGTATCAGTGCAATAAATCCAACCGCAATGAAGCCTAGAAACAGAGTCAAGAAGGCCATCGGTTTCAATATCAAATACAATATACTTTTTCTGAGAAATTCTCTCATATAAATCCTTAACCATAATTAAAAATCCTTAGTTTCTTCTTTAGAGAAATCTTCACTAATGGAATCTTCACTAGTAAAGTCTCTTAGTCTTCCCGTCTCAGGGACATACTCAAGATAACCACTAACACCAGTTTCGCCACTAAAACGATTCTTGAGGATTCTCAAGGTTAAAATATTAGGGGTATCCCCTTGTTGGTTTCTCTCTAAGCCTATTACCATATCACTCAACTGTGCAATAGCTCCTGAGCCTCTAAGTTGACTTAAAGAAACCTGCGCGCCTTCTTCATGACCCTTCTTCTCAGGCCTCTTAAGATGAGAGATTACAAACATACGACACTGAGTTTCCTCTACAAGAGACCTCAAGTTAGTCATAAGTTTATCAATGGCTTTTCTCTCACCGCCATCCCCGTCGGTATCCATTCCTGAGACCACAATAGAGATATGATCTAAGAAAATATTACGACACCCAAGAGCCTTAATCATGTACCTAAGTTTACTAAGAAGGTTACCTGAATCAAGAGAACCAAAGTGATCATACAGAAAGAAATTACCATTACCAACAGTGTGCTCAAATGCCCCTTTAAGTTCTTCTTGAGATAACCCTTCAGAACCCAAGATGAGCCTCTTATTAAGATCAATGGACATGAGTTCAAGCCCTGTCTTTCTAGTGCTCTCCTCAAGGGCAACTACGCCACAGATCTCTCCCTTGGTAACCCCAAAGTAATACTCTAGTTCCCTGAGCAGTGTACTTTTGCCCATACCGCTACCACTAGTGAGCGTAATGAGTTCCCCGTAGCCGACACCCCTTGTTTTTGCATTTAATGCTTCCCAAGGGTATTCTTCTCTATTGGAGAACTCAGAAATATGAAGCACACAATCATTAAATAAATCGCTACCACAAACAATACCATCAGGGCGATATATTTTAGCATTCCAAATAGCCTTAATAACTTCTGAAGATTTACCCTCTTTAAGACACTCATTTGGATCCTTAAAGGGCAGTGTGGCAATATAAGCCTTCCCCACAGGTAATACCTTAGCGGCCTCTTCAGCTCCCTTTCTTCCAGCATCATCCATGTCAAACATGATGATAACTTTATCGAAGCTGGAGAGGTATTCTAGATTATCCTCAAAGGCTTTCTTAGCCGCCTGAGCACCATTAGGGATGCTAACGACAGGCCATTGATTGTTCTGAAGCTGACTAACAGTAAGACAATCAATCTCACCCTCAGTGACTACAATCATCTTGCCCCCTGATCCCCACAGCTGAGAACCAAAGAGTTTACCTGAGACTTTACCAAAGATAGTAAAAGTCTTGTCTGCGTATCTAAACTTCTGTCCTACTACGCTCCCTGTATCGTCACAATAACAGGCTACCTGTACTGCCTTACCTTTGTATTTACCGATGTAATATTTGTATTTACGACAAGTATCCTCGTTGAGTCCACGTGTCTTGATAGCCCTAAATTCCCCTTCAAGTTCTTCCATAGGGATGCATTCTTTACTCATCTTTTTAGTACTCCTAGTATTCGAGACTTCCCCTGATGGCTTAAAGTATTTATTACAAGAAAAACAAAACCCATGACCATCATCATAGATTCCACAGGCATCTGAGGAACCACAATTAGGACAAGGACAATGAAAGAGGAATCTAGAGCTATCCATAAAGCTACCTAAAAATCAGGAGATTTTACCACCAAGGCATTACATAAAAGTCAAGAGGCTCCTCCCAATAGAGCATCTTAAGGCGAACATCAGAGAGCATCTTAAGGCAATCATATTTGCTGTATCCGTTGCTTTCGTCAATCCAGTACTCTAGTTCATAATCTTTGATGGCATCCATGCAGTCTTTAACCATCTTAGGAGTTAGCTTCAAGTAAGAACAATTAAAGTCTGCTTCGTCAGCATTATACTCATCTTCTTTGTCTTCCATCAGAGCCTCATAGTACCTAGCACCAAAGAAGTCACAAATGAACCAATTCTTACGCCAATAGGCTTCTTCATAAAGGGTATCCGTAGCACCATCATTAGTGTAGCACCCATACTCAGGTGCCCAACGCAAGAAAGGATAACTCTTACAATTACCCTTAGTGTTTACCGTAGCCCCCTCAATATAATCGGGGTTGCTATCACGGTGTTTCGTCGAATAAATAAAGAGATCAAGACCCATTTTTTACTCCATGTTCAAATTTGTAACGTGCAGAATACCAACCCTTAAGATTGGCATAAAATTTTGTACTTGGGGAAGCATAACAGAAGTGCTCAAAGGGCGTCATATGTCCACCCTTAATAAGACTCTCTGCAAGTTTAAAGTCATCATCAGTAGATGGCGGTGTACCATCATGCTTATTATAACTCACTCTAGCACACCTAGCGGCACTCAGATGGATGATCTTCTCCCATTCCTCACAATAAGGAGCATGAACGAACCCCATAACAGGATAAACCTTACTCATAGCCTTCTTCATTGCCGTCGCAAGATCTCTCATATGAGGCTCAGCATCATCAGCCAATCGGAGCTTAAAGAAGTTATCCCATTCAGTAGCCGTAACAACTACCTTAATGAAACTAAAAGGCTCCAAGAGACGATTTACGATCTGCTTATGGAGACCTAAAGATTCAAGTCTCTTAGCATTACTAATAGCCTCCTTACGTGCTAACTTCCAAGCATTCGCATACTGCCCAACCTTAGTGCGATCAGTGATTTCAACATTGTTCACCATGCCTTTACTATTCTGCATCCAATGTGTAGGCATTACGGTAGCTTCTTCAATGAGTCTCTTAATGGGGATAGCTCGTGAAGAACTAGCATTACGGCTAAACATTCGGTGAGTCATAAACTCACTGTGGATAAACCTAGGATAAATAAGCTCAAAGGTAGTAACCGTAATGTTATTATTAGGGTTCTTAGTGGAGGCAATTACAGTTGCCATACAGTTACCAACACGGGTACTGCTGGAGTTCGTAGTGTGATTCAATAAGTATTCATTCATTATTAGTTCTCCACTTTACCAACAGAAATCCCCGTGTCTCCCTGATACTTCCCAGTATATACAGCACTAGGTTCTTCCCCAGTAAAGAAAAGAATCTGACAAATAGGCATTCCGGGATAAAGAGCAATATTACGAGTAGTCTTATTGAACAACTCAAGGGTAATATTACCACCCTTGAGTTGTTCAATAAGACTACTC
>ERZ1034678.215-NODE-215-length-32628-cov-18.775888_pt1 | contig 32628 bp, 23 predicted proteins | sample MGYA00520640_ERZ1034678 | MGnify/ENA primary metagenome ERZ1034678 (study PRJEB33766, sample SAMN09781767) | gut metagenome | biome: gut microbiome | host: Homo sapiens | place: Madagascar | study: EMG produced TPA metagenomics assembly of the PRJNA485056 data...
GAGCTGCAAGTCCCCCGCGGCAGATGGAACGCGAAAATGAGATGATCGTTATTTCTCATCGCCTTTTTTGTTCAAATAAGCTATCGGGGACACAAAAAAAGAAAGATCGTTCGGCTCGTACTCTACAGGAATATGGTAGAGGTCAAATGGCTCGATGGTAAGGTCAATATAGTGTCCGTTGATCTTGTTGAAGGAATGTGTCCCTCCGCCATCCACATGAATGCGGTGGATCGATCCCTGAACATATCATAGACCAGCATAGCCGTAATACCGCACTGCCCATAAGAAGGATCTGTATTGCCCCCCATTCGGCCTGACAGAAAGGATATGCTGTTTCTTTGCGCCATGCTTTTCTTAAAATCTGATATAAATCGCCTCATATTACTATTGCCGAATGGCCAATCTTTTTTCGCTTTGTGTCACTGTATTCTTCTCCGTAACACTATCGCTTTTATTCATCCCCCTTTGTTCATATGTCGCAGATATTCTTCCACGTTCTGATACTGAATGCCGTCTACCACTTGGCTTTCCCCGCGGTAGAGGACAATCTTCCCGGTGATCGGACCGTAGCGGTGCTCGGTCTGAGCACATTTTTCCGCATCGATCAGATGGCGATACTGCTGCGACGCGGCTTCTTCGCTGTGCTTGATCTCGAAAATTCGGCAGGAGCCTGCCTCCGGGTCAAACACCACCATGTCAAATTCGCCCACAGGAAATTGCAGGACAAACACCTGCTTCTTGGGGTTTGCCAGCTTTGTTTCCAGTAGGACGATGTCCTCCAGCATCCGCCCTTTGATCTCGGTCAGGATGCGCTGCTGCACGGCGGTGCGCTCCACCAAAGACAGGGCGCTGAACGTTTCGTCCAGCAGCAGACTGCGGATCAAAGCATCCGCCTGCGCATAGCGGAGTCCCGGCTGCGCAATCACCGTGCGTTCGGACTTCGTGCTGACATCCGGCAGGTGCAGTATGTCGATCTCCCGCGTTAAGTCCAGTAAATCCAGATACTCCTTGATCTCCGCCGCATGAACATCATCCAGCGCCACGGTCTGCTCTTTCTTGTTGCGGATCTCCAGCAGCTTGCGCAGGCTGTCGGTGACAAGCGCAAGGTCGATGCGGTCGAGGATGTCCGTCGGCTTCTTCCGATCCCGGCGCAGATTGCTGGCGGAAATGCCAAGATCGTGGGACTTCCAATCCTGCGACAGCACCTCCAGCGTGAAGCGGTGGTTGATATCCTCCACGACCCGATTGATGGCGCTGGTCAGCTCATCCTTCTCGTATAAATCCCGCAGATGACGGAAATGCCCCTCATACTGGTAGCAGCGCAGGGAGTGCTGGATGTTGCGGGCGATGGCGGTATCCACGTATTCGTCGGTGCTTTCCTTGCTGGCAAATGTGGAGGTCTCGTTGTAATGGATGCCGCCGAGACTCATGGTTCCGCCGTAGCGGATATACTCGTCGATACCACGGATGCCGAGGACGGATTCAAACTCGCGATAGGGGATAAAAGTGGTGTGCAGCAGGATGCAGCGGTCGTAAAGCTGCTCGTCCTCGGTGAAGAGGAAGCCCAGCGAGTCCGTGCCGGAAAGCACGATCTTCATACCGCAGGCCGCAAACACATCAGAGAACAGCGCTGCGCCCTCGATGAAATCCTCCATCAGCGTCACTTCGTCGAGGAACACATACCGAAAGCCCTGCGCTTCCAGCAGCTTGAGGTCGCGGTTCACGTCTGCCAGTGTGTCTCTTGCGGTGATCTGAATGAACGCAGCCTTGGTAAGCTCCGTGTCGCTCATCTCCGCAAAAATCTGGCGGATCATGGTGGTTTTCCCCGTCCGGCGCAGACCGTAGAGGATGAACACCTTGTCCTGCGGCTCTCCGTAGACAAAGTCGTGCAGCTGCCGGAAACACTCACGCCTTCGATAGCCGCGAACAGACGCCGCAAAGGAACGCAGCGCCTCGTCAGTGCGAACATTGGTGGTAAACGCGGAAAGCTTCGCAAATTTCTCCTTAGGCAGCTGCTTTTTCAGCGCCTTCAGCTCCAGCTCCAGCGCCTTCCGCCGCTCAATCTGAGCACGGAAATCCTTCAATTCGTCAGCAGGAATATACTTCTCCCGCCGTTTCTTGTTCTCCGTCCAACGGTGGTAGAAATAGTCCTTGCCACTGACGGTTTTCTTCGTAACAGAGCCAGCGGGCAGAGCAGAAATCTGCTGTTCCAGCTCCGCCACGCAGGTTTGCATCTCGGATAATTCCATAGCGCACCTCCTGTGAAATACTATTCTATGCAGAATTATACCCCATTATACCCTCAAAGCCAAGGGTATAATGGGGCGTGACTCAGAGAATGGCGCTCAAATAGAGCTACTTGACGACGGATCCTTAAAAAGCCGCTCTGCTTTCGCAGAGCGGCTTCGATCATCCGACTAACAACTCATCACAAATACTATCTTATGCTTTTGCAACCAGTTTTTCTACCATTTCACGCAGTTCCTTGATTTCTTTGTCCTGCGCTTCTACCTTCTCCTGCAGTGCTTTGACATCCGCACCTTCAGCCTTTGCCGCCTTCATTCCACTCTGTCCCACTTTGAAGGAAATACCGGCATTGACCATATTTTCACCAGAACCGAAGCTGCCTGCCATGTTCAGCATGACATCTTCATTCGGACGATAGAAGGCACCGATCGCCATGGCATTGGCATCGCCATAGTTGCCTACACCGGCAGCTACGTTCCATTTATCCGATGCATCATAGTCGAGCGGATGCAGCGCTGCCAGAGCCGCTGCATTGGCCCCGACCTTATTGACACGACCATCGAGACGCTGAATGCCGGCCTTATTCTGCGCTATTCCATTCGCATTAGTATCGATCGCCGTTTCCGCACTCCGGATGTCAGTCGTATTCTGCGCTATATTAGTCGCATTAGTTTTGATCGCCGTTTCTGCAGCATCGACACGACCATCCAGACGCTGAATGGCATCCTTATTAGTGTTGATCGCCGTTTCCACATCAGTGATCTGACCGACACTCAGAGACTTAGCGGAAAGCTGACCGATATTTGTCATATCATGCCCATTGGCATTGTAGGTGCCGTCTTTGCTGTAAGAACCGAGAACGGTGGTCTGTCCACCGTTTTCATAGTCTTTTCTTTGGATCGTGAATGTACCGTCATTCCCCTGTAGCAGAGAGGTGGCAGACTTTCCATCCTTCGCATCGATATCGACACGGGAGTTGTCACCAGTTGCTTTTGCCATGACATTTTTCGTTTGTTCCGCTGTCAGTGCCTGACCGTTACTGTCCACCAGCTTCCCGCTGAAATCACCCATCAGCTGGACTTTTCCTACTTTGGTAGGATCTACTTTCACCTGTCCCACATCAAAAGTGGAGTTGGACTCTGTTTTTAACGTAGCATCATCCTTGACCGATACACTCTGTGCCTGCAAAGTTGCCCCCGTCTCGACTTTCATAGAGGACTTATCTTTCAGCGTGATGGTGTCCGCGGTTACCTTCGAGCCGGTCTGCGCTACCAGGCTGCCGTCTCTCTCAGGTAATGTCACTGAGCTCATATTACCTTTTGAATCTGCTACCGAAATAGAACCGGACTGGCTGGAAAGCTCTATCCCTTTCAGATGCAATGTAGCCCCATCCGATACGGAGATCTTCGCATCTCCGGCGATCGTCTGATTGATATTCATGGTCCCTTCTTTGACATTGAGATCTCCATGGTATCCGCTCATACTGCCATTGACAGTCAGGGTGCCAAGTCCCTCTTTATTGATGGTATTTTCTCCATAATCCGCATGGCTACCACGGATCGCGCTCGCGATGGAGTCAGTATTCGCATCCGTTTCCCCATCTTTCCCGATTTTCAGTGTCACACCGTCGGCGACATTGAAATTCGCCTCACCGCCACGATCCATGTACATGAAGCCGCCGCCCGTCTTGGCGTAGCTACCATACGTGTCACTATAGGCATCGACACCGGATACTTTATTTCCTGCATATGTCGTATCTTTGGTGACATTGAAAGTCGCGCTCGCTTTCAAAACTCTCTTTTGTCCATCATGGTTAGCTTTATTGGATGTGGAGTCCAGATAAACTGCACCACCCATCGCCTGTGCATGGGTTCCGCCACTTGCTGCATTATCATTGAATGCTACATCATTGAAAGTGACATTTGTCCCCTTAATCATCACTGCACCGGCTTTTGAAGTCGAGTAAATGCTGGCGGTACCACCTGTACTTTCGATCTTATTCCCGTTAAAAGAGGAATTCGTAACGGTCACGGTATTGGGCGTCTTTACTTCATAGCTAGTTGGATATAATTTTACGCTGGAGTTGAAGTAGACCACCCCATTAGGTCCATCCGTTTTGAGAGTATTATTGTCAAACGATGTATTCTTAATATCTGCATTTCCGAAGAAAAAATGTCCGTAGTATTGGTCTGTTGTGCCAGTCATATTGCTTGTCTGAATGTCGGCTGTAGCTGCATCATTATGAATGGCATCGCCGCTGACCAGCTTACCATTCTCAATAGAAACCGGCGTCATACCGTATTCATACAGACTATCCTGCGCCGATGTTACCCCCCCCGTAGAACAAATGATCGCAGCTGCGATATTCGCCATCAGGATCTTTTTCATGCATTTTTTCATAAGAATATTCTCCTTTCAGAAAGAAAAAGAACTCACAAGCTCATGATTGCAGAAATGCATTCATGATGCATTCTAACTCCATTTCTTGTTTCCATATTACACCGTACTAAAGATAAAAGCAATATAAATCCTTTATATATCACAAATTGGCCTGCAGCTAAATTTCATTGAAATAGCATTCTCTATGCTATTTTTTCCATGATATAAAAAGAGCCGGATCTCTCCTGCTCTTTTTTCATCACTAATGAAAATCATACTCTTTAGGAAAATCAAATGTCCCTGGATACATGCGCTCTGCCATATAGCCGATCGCATCGATGGTACGCGTCTGTGGGCCATACACATATTTCAGCGGTATGCCATAGAGGCGGTTATTTTTTATGAAATTCAGATTCCGGAAAGCAGGCCTATTTCGGAGCCATGCCAGCTCCTTCTCCTCATCGCGATACACGACGAGAAAGACGACATCCGGGTCTAGCTTCATCATCATCTCATCACTGACCGCCGCCGTGGTATCCGGGACGACACCTCCAATGGAGGCAGCCATATCCCCTGCGATCTTCTTTCGCCCATAAGAAGCGAGGATGCTCATACGATCGAGAATCATGACTTTCGGTTTCTTATGATATTCCACAGTTTTCGCTATATCGTGAATGCGTTTTTCCGTTGCACTCACAATTTTCTCTGCTTCTTCCTCTTTGTGAAAAATGATCCCCAGATCACGAATGAATTTCATTTCCTTCTCTACGGTTTCCACCTGATTCAGCTTGCCCGGTGAGGTGGTATTCAGCGGCACCATGGTGAGGATGCCCTTGCTGTTCCAATAGTCCGTACTGCCAAGACGGGTTTTCGAGAAGAATTGCTGCTCTGCGATGATCATATCAGGATGCATCTCCAGGAAATGCTCCGCCTGGATCGTGCTGCGATCGATGCGAGGCAATGCCTGAAAGGCCTTTTCATTCGATGCCTTGATGCCATACCGCTGACTGTTCTGCCCATCATCTGCAGCAAGGATGGCCTCTTCGACGCCAAGATCCAGCAGCGTCTCCGTTTCATTCGCGCCGATGACGATCACACGCTGCGGCGCATCAGAGAGGTACTCTCGATTCACCCCCGTCTCATAGTAGTTCTCTACCTTGATATTATCCACAAAGGGACGCGAATCGTCCCCGGCGGGATGAGACCTCTCCAGTTGACAGCCCGATAGGACGAGCGGCAGAAGGAGCGATAGAAGCCAAGCCTTCTTCATCTCCTCACCTGCTTTCTGGATACCAGCATCCATAGGAAAAAGGGCGAACCTGCTAGCGCAGCCATGACACCCACCGGCAGCTCCAGTCCGGAAATGGCATTTCTTCCCAGAATATCCGCCCAACAGAGGAATGTCCCTCCAGTCAGTGCAGTAAGCGGGAGAAGCCGCCCATGGCTGCTCCCTACGAGGAGACGTACGCCGTGCGGGATGATGAGCCCGACGAATCCGATCATACCCGACATGTACACCACCGCTCCGACCAAGAGCGCCATGACAGCGATATACACTTTTCGATACGTCGAAAGTTTTTGCCCCATGGTCAGCGAGAGATCATCCCCCATAAGCATCAGGTCGAGAATGCGCCTTTGGGAGAAGAAGTAGAAACATCCAGCCGTCACCAGAATCGCCAAAATGCCGATCGCCATCCAGGAGTCGGCTCGGATATTCCCCATCATCCAGAACTGGATAGACCGCGTCTTCGACGTATCCGCCACCACGGTGACGAAGAAGCTCACAGCAGCCGAACAGGCTGCATTAAGTGCAAAGCCTGCCAGAAGCAGTGTCAATCCTTCTCCTTTGCCGCTGATCGAAGAAATCAAAAGAATCAGAAGAGAAACAAGTCCGGCGCCAAGAAAAGCCGCGGCACCGATCCCATCAAAGCTCCCGATCATCCCGATACCGAGTGCGATCGCCAGCACCGCGCCCAGACTTGCGCCAGAGGAAATCCCCAATAGATACGGATCCGCCAGCGGATTCTTCATCACCGCCTGCATCACAACCCCAGAGACAGCGAGTCCTGCCCCGATGAAAAAAGAAAGCACCAGATGCGGCAGACGGATGAACTGCAGCACATCCTGCTCGACCATCCCATTTCCCTCCGGCGAGGTCAGCACCAGATACAAATAATGACAAGTCTCTGCCGGTGAAAGGGAGATCTCTCCCACCCCCAATGAGAAAAGCGTCAGGAGCAGGCAGAGACAGGTGATGAGCATCACACGATAGACCGGCTTCATACGACAGCCCCTCTTTCGAAAATCACAGCCGGCCTTCCATCTTTTCGCGGAAAAACCTCAGCCTTCACATGATACAGCTCCCAGATACGCTCCTCCGTCAAAACCTCTTCAGGCCTGCCGAAGGCGACCAGCTCTCCATGCTTCATTGCTGCGATCCGGTCACAATACATGGCTGCGATATTCAGATCATGAATAGCCGCAAGCACCGTCAAATGACGCGAGCTCACCAGATCCATGATCTGCAGCTGGTAGGTGATATCCAGATGATTCGTCGGTTCATCCAGGATAAGACAAGGTGTCTCCTGCGTGAGAGCCCGCGCGAGCATCACGCGCTGCTGCTCCCCGCCGGAGAGAAAAGAAAAACTCTGCTCCGCTAATGTTTCCACGCCCGTTTCCTGCATCGCCCGATGCGCGATGTCACGATCCTCGCGATTATTTCCCTCTGTAATGCCTTTGTAAGGCGTGCGCCCCATCAGCACGACCTCTTCTACATCAAAATCGAAGCCTGCTGCGTGGTGCTGCGCCAGTACCGCGACGCGCTTCGCGCTTTCTCGATACGGCAGATCCTTCAAGATCGTATCACCAATCCGGATATCCCCGGACCAAGGCGAAAGCAGACGGTAAATGCACTTCAAAAGCGTACTCTTACCGCACCCATTCGGCCCGATGATGCCCGTCAGCTGCCCGCTTGCAAAGGAAATCGACACATCCTTCAGCACCTGCTTTCCCCCATAACCGGCAGAGATATGATTGACTGAAATATTCATGCCCCTTCTCCTCCAAAATGATACGAACGCCGGATGAGCATCCCCAGAAATACAGGCGCACCGATCAGAGATAAGCTGACACCCAAAGGAATATCCACACCGTGGATCAGTATCCGTCCTAAGATATCCGCCCAGACCGTCATCAATCCCCCCGAAAGAACGGATACAGGCAGGAGCTTCCTGTGATCCGCCCCCATGACCATCCGGCAGCCATGCGGCACCAGAAGACCCACGAAGCCGACAAGTCCCGCCTGTGTCACCAGACTTCCCATCAGGAGCGCATTCATCACCAGGTAGAGACGCCGAAAAGGGAGGAGCTGCCGCCCCAGCGGGACAGCAGTTTCCTCCCCTTCCAGCATCAGATTCAGGATCCTTGTCTGTGTAGAGAAAAAAATGATGAAAGCAAGCACGATGGCGAGAACAGAAAGCGTCGGCAGGAGTTTGGCGAAGGAAACAGAGCCCATCAGCCAGTACAGCGTCACATCCATCCCCGTCGCATTGGCCCCGATGTACACCAGCACACTGGTGATCCCGCCGCAGACTGCCGCCAGCGCCGCACCAAAGATCAGAAGATAGGATGAATCACCCGGTGCCACGCGGCCTGCCGCGATGGCGAGAATGAGTGACAACGCCAAGGCACCGAGAAATGCCCCGCATCCGATCGCAGATACCCCGAAAGCCGCCCCCGCGCCAAAGAAAACGGCAGAAGCCGCCCCCAGCGATGCCCCGGAGGACACACCCATGATGTAAGGGTCTGACATCGGATTGCGAAACATCGCCTGCATCAGCATGCCGGAAAGCGAAAGCCCCATCCCGACCGCCAGCGCGAGCAGGATGCGCGGGAGCCGAAGATCCCAGACCGCATCCGCTGCGCCCATTGCGATATCCGAAGGAAGCGCACTTCCCGAAAGATGCGAAGCAAGGATCGATACGATCCCCGACAAGGACACAGAAAGATACCCGAGCTTCAGTCCGAGGAGGCAGGAGAAGAGGAGCAGAACGGTGAGAATGATCGTGAGAATCGCCAGAGGCATCCGGCGGATAGTTCTGCTCATAGGATTCCTCCTTTGGATTAGAAACGGAATTCTGCAGACAGCGTGAATGTTCTTGGCATACCAATCGCAAGACTATTGCTGTTCATTGGGTTCCAATATTTCTTATCAAACAAATTGTAAACCATGGCCTTAAAGGTCACGGGAGTTTCATTGAGCTTTGTCGTATAGTCAGCGCCGACATCAAACAGGAAGAAAGACGGGACTTTGAGCTTTTCATTCTGGATGAAGGAATGCCCCATGTAGCGCGCTCTTGCCATATAGTGGACATTTTCGCTCGGCTTGAAAACTACGCCTGCGGTGGCGGACCACTGCGGCACACCATTGACCCATTTGCCATTATTAGCATCCTGGGTAGCCTGTTTCGTATTCAAGTAGGTAAACCCGCCCACAATGTCAAATTTGCTTCCTGCAGAACCGGCAAAGGAGTATTCGATCCCCTTGTTCTTCTGCTTGCCAAATTCAGCATAGTAGAGTTTTCCGTCTTTCCATACATCTCCATAATTTGGTTTTTCAATCTTGAATGCACTTAACGTATGAAGTAAGTTGCCAGACTTCAGTTTAAAGCCAATCTCGTTCTGCTTGTACTTATAAGGATCCAAATACTGACCTGCGTTTTCATAATGTGCGCCATACACAGCACTTTCTTTGGTGCTTACCATAGATCCCTCAAAGAAATTTTCCGTATGAGCCGCATATACACTAAAGTTATCAGTTGGTTTATACAAAAAAGCCAATGTTGGACTTACGGCATCATATTTGGCTTCCGGTCCATTGATGCCATTAGAAACACTGTGTTTTTTTAATGTCTGTCCATGAAGTCCGCCAATAAACTGGTACTTCCCATTATCGAAAGAAACCGTATCAGAAAGATGCCAGCCGTTAATGGTTACTTCTCTGTATTTCGGACATGGTGCAGCATATGGATTGGTATTTGGCGCAACACCTGCAGATGGATGATTCGTATTCCCCTGGATAGAGTAATAGGGTTGACCAATACCAAAGGCATCCTTCCATTCTCCGCCATAGCTTGTTGCCCAGTTTCTATCTACACTGGCTACATATTCATGTTCACTTGCACCAATTTTAAATTTACCTTTCAAGCCGAGAGCGATGTATTTTCTAGTAACAGCCAGTGGATACACATCCACAGAAACCTTATAATCACCATTTGCATTTAAGATTTTTGGATCGCCATCCAAGTAGCCGTACCAATCTTCTCTATGATATCCTGCATTCATGAAAGCTGTCATATGCTCATTTAATTTTTGCTCATGATTGATTCCTAAAATCCAGTTATCATATTCATTAAAAGTCCAGTCAGTTCCATAAGTCTTGCTACCATCTAAAGGCTTTGGCAAAGAGGTAAGGGAAGAATCAAACCCTACCCCATATGAAACCATCCCCTGCTGTTTATTATAGTTATAGCCAGCCAAAATATTTGTCTTGCTATTTGTGGTTTTCTGATCAATATTGACGAAGACGTCTCTCTGTGTCAGCTTTTCCCCTTTTACCGCTGTTTCTCCATCGATGTTGTCCGCCATGACACGAACACCCCAGCGTTGCTTATCGCCAAATCGTTTGCCTACATCGACCATCTGCTGGAAAGAAGATCCGCCGCGGTAAGTCAGTTTTAGATCGGTATTCGGTGTAGACTGTGCACGCTTGGACTGGAAATCAATCGTACCGGAAACCGCCTGATTCGCACTCGTCGCAGCCACGCCGATATTAGGTCCTGAAATGACATTGGCATTTTCAATATATACATCTGTTAACTTCTGCTGATCCAAAAGCCCCGGGATGCCATTGACGTACAAAGAATGGTCAGACACCTTAAAGCCGCGGATGGAAACTTCGTTCGCAATTCCAGCGCCCACAGGTCTGACCGATGGATTTAATGCTAATGCATCCATGACACCATTCATGGGGGATGCAAAAGTATCTATAGATTTACGACTTACCGACATACTAGTAAATGGCGTATCGAGAGTATCTTTATTTCCTAAGAGGCCCACATTCTGCGTCTGATAAGCGAGAGAGCCAAGCGGCTGGAGTTCCGCCTGATCTCTATCCCCATATACATACACTGTATCCAGTACAGTATCAGCAGCACTACCTACTACCCCCCCCGAAATTGTGAGCATGAGGGCCGCAGCCAACATCTTATACATTCCTTTTCTCATAAATATTCTCCTCTTTCCAAAATGAGCGGGAAGAAAACGTTCTCCATCAAGAGCCAGTGTGTCCGAGTTTCCACGGCAACGATGAAAATCGGTATCACCTATTCCCAGATCAGTGATAGTTTTTAAGAGATTATCATAAATCATTTGTTTTGTCCAATAGTTTTTAATCTTATTTTATTTTTGATAACATTGCGTCTTCTTTTTCTAATTTTTATATGGCTAAGCCTATTTTCCCCCTCAAAGGACGGCTATGAGCGAGTGGTTTATCCGAGCCTCTCATGCTCTCGAGCAACAATCAGAAACGCCCTCTCTCGGACTAATCGGACGGCATCTCTAGATCACGACACAATCCGTCATGTGAACAAAAGAGTTCATAAGCGGAAGACGATTCTATATCTATGCGCTCGTCGTTGAATAGATTTTAGCGATCCCCTATTTCTTGTAAGCGGATCGCAAGATGTAAACTTGCAATTTTCATGAAGAAGGTATACAATACAGACATGAAGCCAAGGGTGCATCGTGTGTACACCTTTTCCCGGCAGCGACTCTGATTTCCAGAATTCACCAGCGCTAAGAAATACGACAGAGAGCAGCCGTACGGAAGGAAGATCTTGCTTTGTTCTCTGGCTCATCGGACAGGACAAGGAAATGTCAGTCTTTTTCCCCCACCTGTCTAAGACTGAAAAGGTAAGACAAAAAATATCCGGGAAATCCATGCTTTCCACGCTTCCCTGCTCCCTCACGGCCGAGCACCGACGACAGCCAGGACGTTCGCAGTTCGCTGCCTTTGACGGCACCGGCGCCGATTCCGTGTCCCGCCTGCATTTGAGTAAAGGCAGAAGGCATTCCCCGGATGTTTTTTGCTGTCCGAAATGGGGTAACGAGGGACTACCGGTGAGAAAAAGGTATGCCAGTCACCAGTCACTCTCCTGCCAAGATCCTAGGAACAGAACCTCTCATTGCGTAAAAACCGCGGGAAGAAGGAGCTTCGAAGCTCTTTCTTCCCGCGGTTTTTTGTAGTAGGAGCGCCTCCATCACGCACATGGAGGGTATGTCAGGCTTCCCATGGATGGCGATCCCGCTCATCTTTCCCCTGTAGACGAAAAGGATTTCTCGCTTCGCTCGAAATGACAGTGCCGGAGGAAAAGCAAATGACAGGACAGGAGAAAATAACAAATGACAGGGCTAGAGTAAATGATAAACGAAATGGACGAGTCACCCGCCACCTGCTGCGAGTCACTTCTGATCCAATAGCTCCAAAATATCCGTCACGCGGTCCACATATGGGACGCCTTCTTTCTCAAACATCGGGATCGCGTCCTTGCCTTCGAGGCCGGTCAGGATGCCGATGCATTTCGCGCCGGCGCGGCGGCTGCCGATGACATCGGAGTAGGAGTCGCCGCAGACGTAGATCTCATCCCCCTTGGCGGGCTGCATGGTCTCATCGGAGTAGGCCTTGTAGTTGTCCGGATCTCTGCCAAAGATGGCGCAGGAAAAAATGAAGGCATTCGGCTTGTCGAGGACGGGGCCGCCGAGCCTATCGGCTGATTCTTCCGCATCGGAGGCAGTCGCCATGGTGTAGGGATCGAATTCCTCGTACCAGTGGAACAGCTTGAAGGGGATCTCCATCTCCTCTCTGGCACGGCCGGTCGCGATGGCGATGTCATAGCCGCGCTCTTTCAGCGTGCGGAAGAGGGAAAGGATGTGAGCGGCGGACGCAAGCGGGACTTCACGGGAGAGGAAGCCCGGTTTTCCTGCGCTGTAGGGCATGTGATGCAGGAGGGAAATGAAGGTGTCATCTCCGAGGTACCATGCCTGAAAGGCTTCGGTATGGATCTTCCAGAAATCGGAGCGAAGGTCAGCCCAAGAAAGGTCGCCATCGATCGTATCCGCCATGGCATCCTTGAGGGCATGGAAGACATCTTCGCTCTGAAGGCCTTCGGGGACGGCACTCTCCCAGCGATCGAGTACGTCTTCTGCTTTCGGCATGGGTAGTCCCATGAGCTCCTGCCCGGCGCGCTTCAAGTCTTGTGGATGGTGGAAGGTAAAAGACATTTTTTCTCCGCCGGAGCGTTTTTTATAGGTTTCTGCCATCAGCCAGAGGATTGTGATGAGATCGGCGTGTACCATATCCCAATTCGAATTGATGCCGCGCGCTTTCAGCCAGGATAGGAGGGCGTCATTTCCCCACACCACGCTACGGCAGCCGGCGATCTGCCCTTCGGTGATGCGACCCACATTAAAATCGTCGCGTTCGCCGGGAAGTCCCATGTACGCAGGGCTGTAGAGTATCTCCCATACGGTCAGAGCAGATACATCGAAGTAGCGTTCTTCGCTCAAAAGGACGCCGTCTATATCGAAAATGACTTTTTTCATGATTGGTTCCTCCGTGGAAATAGAATGGGCTATCATTTTCATTTATTCTAACATATTTGCGAAATGGGAAGAAGAGATAAGGGGTCAAGGGTTCAGGGTTCAGGGTAGCCCGTGGGGAGTGCTGCCCTTTGATTGCGTGTGAAAGCTCTACTCGCCAGTTAGGAGTGAAGAGTGGTGGTGCGGCGCATAAAAACAGGGAAGTGCCGCGGAGTTTTGATAGCGCTTCGCGCCGCCGTCATCGAAAGCGTTGCCCTCGATCTTTCTTGCACTCCGGTCAGTATCACATAGGCACTGCAAGTAAACGACGCCTTGGTGCTACATATTTCTGCTTTTACACATCCTTCGTTTATCGGTCTGCAAGGAAGATTGAGGGCTTCGCTCGAAATGACGATACGAGTGCCTGATGTCTCCCAGTCACGAGTCACTTGAGACTCCTAATCCCTAGCCACTAATCCCTAGCTACTCATCCCTGCTTTCAAACTTCAGGGTTCAGGATTAGCGTGCAGAGAGTGATGCGGCGCGCAAAAGCAGGGAAGCGCCGCGGAGAATGGAGAATAGCCTAAAATGCGTTCCCTCTTGGAGAAGGGGGCGGCCAAGCGCCGGGATAGACTGCCTCGAAGAGGCAGAATTCTGCAGAACGGTCAGCGATTGATATGAGATGGACGGAAGAACGGTCGACGCATGTGCTCTGCTGACCGCTACTGTGAACTGTGCCCCTGCGGGGCACTGCAATCCTCTCCCTTTGGCACGGCCCTTCTTCAAGGGCCTGCTCCGCTGGAGGGATGGCGGTATTCTCATATCGTAAGTGCCATTCAAGTCACCAGTCACACCTATCATGAGTTCGCGCTCGGCGCCATCGTCATTTCGAGCAAAGCCGAGAAATCTTTATCGGTATTCATCTTTCTCGCCTGTTTTCTCCAGGGAAACGCTGATCCCACCACAGCAAAAAAGCACATGCGCCTCACAGCACATGTGCTTTTCATTATCTCAGATTGAATGTGACCGGTACCTGTGAATTACAGGTGATCGCCACGCCATTCTGTTTGGCAGGGACGAACTGCCAGCCGTAGACTGCATTGACTGCGGCGCTGTCCAGGGTGCCATTTCCGGAAGAGGAAACGACCCATGCGCTCGAGACGCTGCCATCGCTCGAAATGGTGAGACCTACGACCGTCGTGCCGGAAATATTCGCTTTGCGGCAGGATTCCGGATAGGCAGGCGCCGGATTGCTCAAAAGCTGCGGTCCCATGGTGACGCCATCTCCAGGACCGGCGCCGTCTCCATTTCCGCTGCCATAGCCGGAACCATTCCCACCGCCGGAACCGGAGCCGGAGCCAGGGCCTTCCCCACTGCCATCGCCGGGGCCATTCCCTGTACCGTTCCCACCGCCGGTACCACCACCGGTGCCGGAAGAGGTGCTTCCCTCTGAAGTGCTGTCCCTAGAATTGGTGTCTGCGGCAGAGGAGGTATCCTCTGATGGCGCCGGAGCGACTTCGTGGACATCATTTTCTGCTTCGGGATCCGGTTCGGTCTTGACGGGAGGCGGAGCTGTCGGTGTGGCTTTTGCTTCTTTGATCTCGGGGAGTTTTTCTTCCTGCGGTGTTTCTCCCCCGTTTCCACCGCCGCCACCGCCACCGCCGCCGCTCATCGTGACGAGGTCAACTTCGATGGGCCCTTTATTCACAGGAGATGCCGGGAAGAGCAGCATGAAGCCCGTGATGAGGCCTAAGGCGACGACGTGACAGGCAAGCGAGGTCCCTAGAGCGGAGGACCATCTGTACTTGAAAGTACGCATCACACCACCCCTTTAGTCTGACTGCCCTTTGGAGGCAGTGGCAATGCCGATCTTGGAGATCCCGACGGATTTCAGCTGGTCTAAGACAAAAACGAAGTCACCATGCTCCGATTTTTCATCCGCACGCAGGACGATAGAGATATCGGGATTTCTGTTCTTTTCGATCTCCATGCGTTTCTTGAAGGAGTCCTTCGGGATCTTCTCCTGCTCGACATAGATGGTACCGTCGGATGTCACGCTGATCGGCAGTGTTTTCTGCAAGTCGATCTGCGCACTGGCGGTCTGCGGCAGATTCAGATTGATCGATTTCTGCACCACCATCGTCAGCATGGACATCATGAAGAAGACCAGAAGGAAGAAGATGATATCGATCATCGGGATGATCATGATCTTCGGCTTCTTCTCTACATTCATTGATTCAAGTTTCATTTCTGATCCGCCTCTACGATTGCCAAATACAGGGAGCCCAATTTTTCCATCTGGGAAACGAAGTTCGATACCTGCTGCGAAAGGTAGGTGTAGGCGATAAGGGCGATGATGGCAACGAAAAGACCGGATGCGGTGCAGACGAGTGCTTCTGCGACGCCGCCGGTGATGGCGAATGGCTGGCCTTCTTCGACCGAAAGGACATTGAAGGAGCCGATCATGCCGATGACGGTGCCAAGAAGACCCATCAGCGGAGACAGGGTGACGATGACGTCAAGGTAGTTCAGGTACGACTTCAAGACGCCTGCGGCATGAGAAGCCGCGCCTTCCAGAATGGCAGTTTGATTCGCTTTGGAAGAGAGCTGCTCGGCGCCGGCCAGAATGATACCGGCAGGAATGCCGCCATCGGCCTTGAGCGCCGCTTTCAGCCCTTCCTGATCATTGGCTGTCAGGAGTTCCGGGATCTCCTTCGTGAGCTTTTCGATATTCGACCGGTTCGCGTGATAGAAGCGGAAACGTTCGATGAAGATCGTGACAACGATGATAGAGCAGAGAAGCAGCGGATACATCATGAAACCGCCAGCATGGAACAAGTGAAGTACATCCATTTTTCTAAAGACCCCCTGATACAAATAATAATGGCAAGCCATTTATACATTAAGTTAAGATTACCATTTTAGAAGTGGTAAGTCAAATGAAATCAGTGCTTTTATTTAGCGAGCTTTAATGAAAAGGAATTGGGATGCCAGGTCAGCCCGGGAAGATTGCCCTTTGACGGCATAGCTCCGTTTTCTCCCTGCGGAAGGAGGCGGCGCGTGTTTCGAAGGAGGGATCGGTCATAGGAAGCCACGAAAACGGCTTGACACAGCTTTCAAAGCCGCACAAATACCCTTCAAGGGAAGAAGCGCACCATTCCGGCATGTGCCATGCTATAATAGCATACAGTGAAAACTTCCCTCTTTCTATTTACGGCGTCATACAAGTATTTTTCGCCGTTTCCTGCATTCATTTCCCTCATTTCCCAGAAAGGCCGCCCCCATGTCCTCCCATTTCTATATCCGTGATTTCTCAAAACGCACCCATGACGATGCACTCTCCGACAAGAGCCTTCTCGCCCTGTCGGAAACGAAATCGGAGCATACCATCGACGCCTATGAGTCGGACTGGAATGACTTCTGCGACTGGTGCTCGTACCATAAAAAAGAATCGTTCCCGACCACGCCGGAAACGATCGTGAACTATATCAATGATCTGGCGGACTATGCGAAAACGGCGACCATCCGCCGCCGCATTTCCGCTCTGTCAGAGAACTTCAATGCGGCCGGCCTCACGAAGGAGAATCCCGCAAAAGCGTGGATCGTACGAGAAGCACTGATCGGTCTCATGCGGCAGAAAGGCATGCTGCAAAAGGGGAAAACGCCGGTGTATTTTGAAGAGCTTCAGGAGATGATTTCCCGCATGGATCTCCGAACGCTTCACGGCCTGCGCGATCGCGCGATCCTCCTCATCGGCTTCATGGGGGCTTTCCGCAGAAGCGAGCTCGTCTCTCTCACGATGGAAGATATCAGAAAATTTCCGCAGGGCATCGTCCTTCACATCCAGCGCTCGAAAACGGACCAGCGGGGAGAGGGGCAGCAGGTCGGCATCCCCTATCTCAAGAATGTGCCGGAAGAAATGGACGGCGTCCACGCGCTCTATGACTGGCTGAAAGCCGCCGGTATCCACGAAGGGCCGCTTTTCAGGAAAATTCTAAAGAGCGGCAAGGTCGCTTCGACGCATCTCAGTGAAAACACGGTGAACCTCCTCGTCAAAAAATATGCTGAACTGATCGGTCTTGACCCCACGCTCTATGGCGCGCACAGCCTGCGCCACGGCTTCGCCACGTATGCGGCGCTTCACGGCATCGAAGAGCGCCTCATCATGAAACAGACCCGTCACAAGTCTGTGGAAATGGTGCGCCGCTATATCAATGAAGCCGATGTCTTCACGAATAACCCGCTTTCAAAGATGTTCGGCGAGTGAGTGACTAGTGACTGGTGGCTAGGGATTAGGGATTAGGAAAGTCCCTCCAGTTGAGCAGACCCTTGGAGAAGGGTCGCGCCAAAGGCGCCGGATAGATGTGCCCCAAAGGGGCACCCTTCTACGTACAGGTATAAAATATATGTGAGACTACTTTCCCTTGCTTTTCTCCTGCGCCAGTGTCAGCCGAATATGTAAGGAAACGCCGATTCAACCAAAAAGCGCCGAGAAATCAGTGGATTTCTCGGTGCTTTTGTTGTGTCTTTCAAGAAAGTCTAACGTCTCCTAATCCCTAGCTACTAATCCCTAGCTACTAATCCCTAGCTACTAGTCACCAGTCACTTCTTCTCCAGGTATCTCCGTTTCAGCTGGCCGCAGGCGGCCTGGATTTCATCCCCCATCTGCCTGCGGACGGTCGTGCTCTTGCCGTGTTTTTCCAGGATTTCCTGAAAAATCTTGACGTCCTTCCAGCTCGGCGGAAAGAGCTGGATATGCTCGGTGCCATTGATCGGGATGAGGTTGAAATGGCAATTCATCTTCCCCACGAGGCGGCAGAGCTCTTCCGCATTTTCGCGGGACGCATTCACATCCTTGATGAGGATGTACTCGAAGGTCACACGGCGGCCCGTCTTCTTGAAGTACCGGTGTGCAGCAGCGACGACATCTTCGATCTTGAAATGACGGCTCGATGGCAGGATGCGGTTGCGGATCGTGTCATTCGGCGCATGGAGGGAGATCGCAAGCGTGATTGGAAGACCTTCTGCGGCGAGTCGATCAATCATAGGCACGATGCCGCAGGTGGAGAGCGTGATATTTCTGAGGCTGATATTCAGCAGCCCCGGATCGCTCACAAGGCGGATGAAGCGGAGCACTTCATCATAGTTCGTGAGCGGCTCGCCCGCCCCCATCAGGACGATCGAGTGGATGGGCGCATCGAAAAGTTCTCGGAAGGCGTAAACCTGAGCAAGGATCTCACCCGCGGTGAGATTCCGCTCCAGACCGTTTCTGGTAGAGGCACAGAAAATGCAGCCCATCGCACAGCCCACCTGCGTGGAGACGCAGATGGAATTCCCGTAGACATGGTGCATGCAGACTGTCTCAACGAGGGAACCATCGGAGAGCTTCACGAGGAGCTTGGTCGTATCGCCGTCATTTGATGTGATGTGGCTCATGATCACCGGCTTCTCGAGTACGGCATTCTCCTTCAGCCATTCCCGCATCGGTCCCGGCAGCTGGGTCATATCGTCAAAAGAAAAAATATAGCGGCGATACAGGTAGTCCTGCAGCTGCTTGGCTCTAAATTTCGGGAAGCCATGGCTTGTGATCCATGTTTCCATTTCGGAGAGACTGTGTCCCCAGATATTCCAGGCCATAGAGGCTCCTTTCGTTACATGAAGAAATACAGGTGGGGCGTTGCCGTGCTATAAGCAGAAAAAGTGACTAGGGATTAGGGATTAGGGATTAGGGATTAGAAGCAAGCGGTGATCGAAATAGCGCAATTGGCACGCTGACCATTCTGCAGGGAAGATCTCTCGACTACGCTCGAGATGACGATGACACGAAACGCTATCAAAATTCTGCGGCGCTTCCATATTTTTTGCGCCGCTCCACCATTTCGCATTTCTCATTTCTAATTTCTCATTTGCGCAAAACTTTCCCCCGCAAACTAGGGACGACCCGCCCCGCACGAAATTCTAGTCCCTAGTCACCAGTCACTAGTCCCTTTTCCCCAATTTCGCCACGAAGAATCCATCGCTCTGTGCTTGATCCGGCCAGATGGTGAGCATACCCTTTTCGGATGCGCCAAGCCCTTCGAGCCGGAAGTCGATCGGCGCAAATTCAGGATGATCTCTTAAAAATGCAGTCACGATGTCTTCATTTTCCTTGCTATTGAGCGTGCAGGTACTATAGACGAGGGTACCGCCCTTCTTCACATACTTGGCCGCCTCTTCGAAGAGGGCCTTCTGCAGGGGCGGAAATTCCTGCAGATCCTCTCTTGTCCTGCGCCAGCGGATCTCCACCTTGTGCGACAGGACGCCAAGCCCTGAACAGGGCGCGTCGAGAAGGACCTTATCATATTTCTCATGGACGGCGGGCATGGGCTTCGTCGCATCGCGCGGCCCTGCGTGGATGATGGTGATGCCTTCCTTCTTCGCATTCTTTTTGATGAGGGCGATCTTCTGCGGATAGAGATCCCATGCATCGATCGAGCCTTCATTCCCCATCATTTCTGCCATCTGTGTGGTCTTGCTGCCAGGGGCCGCGCACATGTCGAGGACCGTCTCCCCCGCTTTCGGAGAGAGGACTTTCGCCGGCACCATAGAAGAAGCCGACTGCACATAGGCGAGCCCGTCTTTCAGGAATGTGCCAAAGAAACGATTCGCCCCACTCTTGATCGTGAAGCCTTCCGGCAGATAGGGGATGGGCGCAGCTTCGATCCCTTTTTCTGAGAGGAGTTTCTCGAAGTCAGCCACCGGCTGCTTCAAAGGATTCACACGGATGGTCATCGACGGGATCTCATTGAACGCAGAGAATACGGCATCCGCTTTTTCTACGCCCCATGCGTTCTGCCAGTCTTCGATGAGCCAGCGCGGCTGGTTATAAGTGAGCGCATCATGGAGGAGCGCATCCTCTTTTCTCGAAGGGATCCGGAAGCTGTCTTTTTTACGGAGGAAATTCCGAAGGACACCGTTCACGAAGCGGACATTGCCCGGATGCGTCACCTTTTTGGCGATCTTGACAGATTCATTCACCGCAGCCGACTCGGGGATGCGCGTCAAAAAGAGCAGCTGATAGAGGGAAAGACAAAGAAGGATCCGCACAGAAGGATGCAGCTTTTTCACCTTCTGCGTCGAAAGCTTCCCGATGATCCAGAGCAGGTGATTGTATTTCCGAAGGACGCCGTAGACGAGCTCTGTCAGAAGGTGCGCCTCCTCAGCCTTGAGCGGGTACTCTGCGAGGATGCGCTGGAGCACGATATTGCTGTAGGCGTCTTTTTCAAGCACGTCGTAGAGCGCCTGATAGGCAAGGCGGCGCGCGGACGGTACGGGCTTAGCAGTCGAATGTGTCATTGACTTTCACCTGATATCCATTCACAAAGTCACCGGCAGCCATTCTCTTGTGGTTTTCCGGCTGCAGGGAGGAGATCGTAAGCGCTCCCCTTCCGCAGGCGATGGTAAGGCCGTCCTTCGTAGAAATGATGGTGCCCGGTGCTTCTTTACTTTCCCCATCGCTGACCTCGGCGCGATGGATCTTCACACGCTTGCCGCGGAAGAAGGTATACGTCCCGGGATTCGGATACATGCCGCGAATGAGTGCGTCAAGTGTTTTGGCATCCTTCGTCCAGTCGATGCGGCCCATCTCTTTCGTGACTTTTTCCGCATAGGTGGCTTTGTCATGATCCTGCGGCGTGGAGCGTGCGAGCTTTTCCGGAAGATCCTCCAGGACAGAGATCAGAGCCTTTGCTCCCATCTCTCCAAGCGCCTCGAAGAGCTCTCCTGCCGTCATATGAAGAGGGATCTCCATCTGGACAGTCTCCACGACATTGCCCGTATCCATGCCCTGATCGAGCTGCATGATCGTGACGCCGGTCTTCTTCTCTCCGTCGATGATGACACGCTGGATCGGAGCAGCGCCGCGATACTTCGGAAGGAGCGAGGCATGGACATTGATCGCGCCATAGGTCGGGATATCCAGCACCGCCTTCGGCAGGATGCGGCCATACGCGATGACGACGAGGAGGTCCGGCTTCAGCGCTTTCAGTGTCTCCACCTCCGAAGGGTCTTTGAAGGAGAGCGGCTGGTGGATCGGGATGTCGTGAGACATCGCAAATGTCTTCACCGGAGAATAATTGATCTTCTTCCCGCGGCCATTGATCTTATCCGGCTGTGTGTAGGCTGCGACGGGCGTATAGCCATGCTCCACCATGGCAGAAAGAGCAGGCAGACAGAAATCGGGCGTGCCCATGAATACGATGCGATAGTTATTCTTCATCTTTTGGTCCTTTGTGCAAAGAAATGGCTTTTTCAATAAAAAGAATCCCATTCAGATGGTCTGTCTCATGCTGGATGCAGCGTGCCAGAAGACCGGAGGCTTTCTTCACCTTCTTCTTACCGTGGATGTCCTGATAGCGGACGATGACACGTGCATAGCGCGTCACTTCCCCGAAAAGGCCCGGCACGGAGAGACACCCCTCCGAATCCGTCGCCATCTCATCACCGTCTGGCTGCCATTCGGGATTGATGTAGGCTTCGAAGCCGCTTTCTCCGTCATCTGCGACAAAGATGCGCTTGGAGACTGCAATCTGCGGCGCCGCAAGTCCCACTCCGTTTGCTTCATACAGTGTTTTCTTCATATCAAGGATCAAAAATTTCAGTTTCTTATCGAAAGAAGTCACAGGCGCTGCGACTGCTTTCAGGATCGGGTTTCCGGCAGTAATAATTTCACTCAAAACGGGATCATTCCTTTCGTTTATAAAATAGTGGCTGGTGGCTAGTGACTGGTAGCTAGGGATTAGGGATTAGGCTATCGGGATCAGGGTTAGCCGTGGGGCGTGTCGTCCCTTGATTGCGTTTGAAAGCTTTGCTCTCTAAGTTATATGAGTGAGGAGTGGTGGTGCCCGAAGATGGAATTTCAGTCACCAGTCACTAGCCACTCCTAATCCCCAATCCCTAGCTACTCATCCCTGCTTTCAAACTTCAGGGTTAGTCCCTGGGACGGGTCGCCCTTTAATTTCGTTTGAAAGCCTCGCTTGAATTAGCAATGAGAAATGAGAAATGGTGGTGCGGCGTATAAAATTATGGAAGCGCCGAGGAGGTTTGAAGCTAGCGGTTTTCTCGTATCGCAAACCTAATCCCTAGCTACTAATCCCTAGTCACTCAAGGTTCCTCATTTTACATCGGGTCTACATCGATAATTATATCATTTTCTTCAAAGATCGGAGACTGTCTCATGGCAGATTTCAAAGAAGAAAGTGTCCGCCCTTTGATGAGGATGGAAATGTAGTACATATTCCGCACCTTCTTGATCGGCTCATCGAAGGGCGGCGTGAAGGTGGTGGGCACTGCGAGCTGGGGATTCACCCGCAAAAGCCAGTGATAGATGCGGTTTGCTTTTTCCGCCGCCGTCTTTTCCTCTTTGTGGAAGCAGGTGATCTTCATCATGCGGGAAAAGGGCGGGTAATTCAGCAGGCGTCGGTACTCGATCTCCTGCCGGTAGAATCCTTCATAGTCCTGCCTGGCCGCCGCCTGAATGACATAGTGATCCGGATTATACGTCTGGAGCAGGACTTCCCCCTGCTCGCGGCCGCGGCCCGCACGGCCCGCACACTGGGTGATGAGGTTGAAGGTCTGCTCGGAGGCAAGGTAGCTTGGCATATTGAGCGGCCCATCTGCCGAAAGGATACCGACCGTCTGCACGCCGGGGATATCATGTCCCTTGGCCACCATCTGCGTGCCAAAAAGGATATCGATATCTCCGCGGCGGAATTTTTCCAGAATGGTCCGTGCGCTGTTCTTCTTCTGCGTACTGTCTACATCGAAGCGCTGGATGCGTGCTTCGGCAAGTGCCTCGTGCAAGTCCTCCTCGACATGCTGCGTACCACGCCCGAGGTAGAGGATCTTCCGGCTGTGGCACTTCGGACATTCATGGGGCAGCGGATGCACTGTCTCACAGTAATGGCATTTCAGCTGCGCAGTGTCTTTGTGATAGACCAAAGAAACATCGCAGTTCGGGCATTTGAAGACATAGCCGCAGTCAGCGCACATGAGCGCCGTCGAGAAGCCACGGCGGTTCAGAAGAAGGATGGACTTCTCTTTCCTTTCGATGGTCGCCCTGAGCATCTCCACCATCGGATGCGACAGCGCCTCCCCGGTGGGATCGCCCTTGAGGTCATAGATATGAATGGCGGGAAGCTTCGTCTGAAAGACGCGGTGCTTCATTTCCACAAGCTCGATCTTTCCCGTCTTCGCCGCATGGTACGTCGCGATCGAAGGCGTCGCGGCGCCGAGGACGATCGGGCAGTGGTAGATCTCCCCCATCATCTTGGCCGCATCACGCCCATTGTAGCGGGGCGTCTCTCCCTGCTTGTACGAGGAATCATACTCTTCATCGACGACGATGAGCTTCAGATGACGAAAGGGCATGAAGATCGCCGAACGCGAGCCGATGATGATCGTACTCTCGCCATTGGCGATGCGCTGGCGGTTGTTATAGCGCTCGCCCTTGCTAAGACCGCTGTGAATGAAGACGACCTTATCCCCTAAGAGTGAGGCGAAGTAGGATGTCATCTGGCTCGTCAGAGCGATCTCCGGCACGAGAATGAGCGCAGATCCGCCCCGTTCCAGCGCCCTCTCCGCGGCGCGCAGGTACACCTCTGTCTTCCCGCTCCCTGTCACCCCCTTCAGGAGGATGCCTTTGAATGCTTCCCGATCGACGGCTTTGGAGATCACGGAAAGCGCCTGCTGCTGCTCTTCCGTCAGCGCGCGATCCTTCCGTTTTTCCTGCTCATCGATCAGAGAAAAGGTCTTCTTTCTTTTATAAAAGACCTTTCCATAGCCGGAAAGGCAGAAGGCCTTCACGACACTCGAAGAAAAGCCCTTCTCCGCCGCCTCCCGAAAGGACATCGGCCCTTTCTCCGTGAGCGCCTGCCACAGGAGTGCCTGCTTCGGACTGCGCCGCTTCTGTCCCTCATCGGGCGCCTCATTCGGCGCGAGCCATTTCTCCAGCGGCTCTTTATGCACGGCGGAAAGCCGCTCCTTTCTGACAAGCCAGGCCGCCTTGACGCATTTCACGAGATCACTTCCAAGAAGGGTTTTCGCATCTTTTTCCGACAGACTGTCGACCGAAGGATCGATGAGCCCGCGAAGCTCTGCCTCCATCGGCACACGCGCCCAGTCGATCGTATACTCGGCCTCAGTCAGGATCCCCTTTTTGTCGATAAAGAAGAGGCGCAGCGCCTCAATCAGCATACACATATAATAGGAAGATAGCTTCCTCGCAAGTGCGAGCATTTCCTCCGTGAACCACGGGAAAGGATCGACCAGAGAGCGGATGGGAAGCAGCCGATAGGAGATCTTCTCTTCCTCCTCGCGACGCACCGACAGGATGATCCCCTCCTCCGTGCGACGCGCAAAAGGTACGACGCAGCGATAGCCCACATCCGCTTTTCCGAGAAGCGCATCCGGGATCCGGTAAGAAAAGGTGCGGTTCAAGTGCTTCGACGGCCGATTGATCAAGACCTCGGCGATGGAAATCAGCATAACACCCTCCTTTCGGCGCAAAAAAAGAGAAGACACGAGAATATGTCTTCTCTATTTTAGCATATGAAGGAAAGGGGTTTAGGGTTTAGGGTTTAGGGGTAGCCCATGGGGCGTGCGGCCCTTTGATTGCATGTGAAAGCTCTACTCGCCAGTTGGGAGTGAGGAGTGGTGGTGCGGCGCATAATACCATGGAAGCGCCGCGGAGGTTTGAAACTAGCGGTTTTCTCGTATCGAAAACCTAATCCCTAGCCACTAATCCCTAGCCACTAATCCCTAGCTACCAGTCACCAGTCACTACTCACTCGCAGCACCTGTAAACCTGTTATTCTCAGATTCCTGCTTCTTTCTTCAGCACTTCCGCTTTATCGGTATGTTCCCACGGGAGGTCCACATCGGTGCGGCCGAAGTGACCATAGGCCGCAGTCTGCTTGTAGATCGGACGGCGGAGATCGAGCATATCGATGATGCCGGCCGGACGCAATTCGAAATGTTTACGGATGAGTGCGACGATGGCTTCATCGGAGATCTTGCCGGTGCCGAAGGTATCGACGAAGATGGAGACCGGACGTGCGACACCGATGGCATAGGCGAGCTGGATCTCGCAACGGTCAGCGATGCCGGCAGCGACGATATTCTTCGCTACATAGCGAGCTGCATACGCTGCAGAACGGTCGACTTTCGTCGGATCCTTGCCGGAGAATGCACCGCCGCCATGACGGGCCATGCCGCCATAGGTATCGACGATGATCTTACGGCCGGTAAGACCGGCATCCCCCTGCGGGCCGCCGATAACGAAACGGCCGGTCGGATTGATGAAGTACTTCGTATCCTGCAGGAATTTGGCCGGGATTGTCGGTTCGATGACATGTTTCACCATATCAGCATGGATCTCTGCCTGGGTGACATCCGGGTCATGCTGCGTGGAAATGACGATGGTATCCACACGGACCGGCTTGCCGTCTTCATATTCGACAGTGACCTGCGTCTTGCCGTCCGGACGGAGGTAGGACAGTTCACCGGATTTTCTGACTTCTGCCAGACGGCGTGCCAGACGGTGCGCCAGCGCGATCGGCATCGGCAGATATTCCGGCGTTTCGTTCGATGCATAGCCGAACATCATCCCCTGATCGCCTGCGCCGATATCATACGGGTCGGCTTCATTGGATTTGGCTTCCAGAGACTTGTCGACGCCCATGGCGATATCCGGAGACTGCTCATCGAGTGCGATATTGATCCCTACGCTGTCAGCATCGAAGCCATAGGCAGATGTGGTGTAGCCGATATCACGAATGGTATCGCGAATGACTTTCGGGAAAGCAATGTGCGCCGTGGTGGTGATCTCACCGAAGACATGCACCTGCCCCGTGGTGACGGTCGTCTCACAAGCGACACGGCCATTCGGGTCCTCTGCAAAGATCGCATCAAGAATGGCATCCGAGATCTGGTCACAGATCTTATCAGGATGCCCTTCGGTAACAGATTCAGAAGTGAATAAAACTTTTCTGGACATAGTGTTCCTCCTCAAAAAACGATGGGATTCTATGGAAAATCATTTTGCCATGGAAATACCGCTCCAATCACAGGATCGGTTCTTCCCTAAAACTAAAAAAGCTCTCCGCGCAGGGAGAGTCCAGTCTCTCATCTGCCAGCTTGCGCTGTTGGAATTAGCACCGGTTCCATCGGAATGGTTGCTGCAGCTTCCTTGGGCCAATCCCTCTGCTGCTCTGGATGAGTGATATTCAAATCGAAAATTATTGTAACATAGATATGCGCGTTAACGCAATAGAAAAATTCAAGTTCTAGGGCTGAGGCAAACTGTGAGGCAGAAAAACAGAGATTCACTGTCTTTGATACTGAAACCCCTATCCCTAGGCCATGAACATGGACTGTCCGTTTCAACAGATTCAAAAACGCGAAAAGGGCGCAGCATTCATACTACGCCCAATTTCCTACATATAGAACAGCAGGGTATCGATGATAAATACCGGGTACAGGATCAGTATCGCCCAGCCGATATACGCGAAGAAGCCGGGCATTTTGATGCCATCCTCTTCCGCAATCGCCTTGATCATAAAATTCGGGGCGTTGCCGATATACGTATTGGCCCCCATGAAGACAGCACCTGCGGAGATCGCTTCCAGCATGAGCGGAGTGACCGTGCCGACGGTGGTCGCGATGCCTTCGGTCGCACCAAGGCTCGCCGCAGTCTGCAGGAAAACAAGGTAGGTCGGGGTATTATCCAGACAGGAAGACAGGAGTCCGCACACCCAGAACATATGCCACGGCTGATCGATACCAAGCTCTGTGCCATGGACTTTGAGAAGCACGAGCGCCGGGATCATGGTTATGAAGATACCGATGAAAAGAATACCGACATCGATCATCGGCGCCATGGAAAAAGCATTCGCCTTGTGGATACGATATGGCGTGGTGCGGAGAGACAGGAAGGAAGCCAGAAGGATCAGTGCGATCTCCACGATCGTCGCATACGGGAATACGATGTCATCAAAGACTGCTACCCCTGCCCCATCCTTGAAGAATGGTACATATTCCGGTAGGAAACCATTGGCGACGACGCCGATGATGATAATGCCGATGTAGAGGAAATTGCGCTTCCCATCAATGTGGATCAGCGGCTCACCTTCTGCCACCTTGATCTCCTCCGGCATGCGTCCTGCCGCCAGATCCTTTTTGTAATAATGGCGATCCATCAGGTAAAAAATGGCAAAAAGGATGACCATATTCACCAGAAGGATCGGCGTCAGCTGAAATGTCCATGCAAAGGGTACGCCTCGCTGGAATCCCATGAAAAGCGGCGGATCACCGAGCGGCGTAAGACACCCGCCCATATTCGCCACGAGGAAAATCAGAAAGACCATGATGTGCGAAACATGCCGGCGCCATGCATTGATGCGGATCAAAGGACGGATGAGCAGCATCGCAGCTCCCGTCGTACCGATCCAGCTCGCCATAAGCGTCCCGACAAGAAGGATCAGCGCATTCGTCTTCGGTGTGCCCGCCAAACGTCCGTCCACCATGATGCCCCCCGCTGTCGCGAAAAGACCAAATAAAAGTATGATGAAGGGCACGAAGTCCAGCAGTACAGCTTCCAGAAAACGCTCGAGGCCTTCCTGCCAGCCGTAAATGTACGAGAACGGGACCAGAAATGCGACACTCCAGAACAGAGCGACCCATTTTTCATTCTTCCGCCACCACAGGCCATTCACCAAAGGCACGAGGGCTACCGAAAGAAGCAATGCGACAAAAGGAATGATACTCCAAAGAGGCAGCGACATATTCACCGCCTGATGCACCGCTTCTTGAGCAGATACCAAGGGAGAAGACCCCGCAGTCAGCAAAATGGCGTACGGAAGTGCTTTGAGGGATCGACGCATAGTTTTCACCTTCCATCAAGATTATGAGTGGGGAATATACTTTTCATTATACCAATCATTAGCACACATGATTATTATTTATTTGTCTCCATTTCAAAGCTATATCATAGTCTGGGATTTATGTTTTCTGAAAGCGCTTACGTATGCCGCGTGTTATCCTATAGATTATAAGTTATGTCTGAAGCATCATATATGATATATATGTGAAAGTATAGATAGCATGCAAAAACCGCGGCTCGATCGAGCCGCGGCGATAATGAACAGATAAGGAAAGAAAGGAAAGTCAACAAGCCCTTGCGCAGGGACGATCGGCTGATGAAGATGCATCTATAGGAAGCGCTCGATCACCGAACCCCGATCACTACCACTAGAGGTAGAATAGCAGCGTATCAAGGATGAATACAGGGAAGAGAATTTCGAGCGACCATCCGATATACGCGAAGAACCCGGGCATATGGATATGGCTGTCTTCCGCGATCGCCTTGACCATGAAATTCGGAGCATTCCCAATGTACGTATTCGCTCCCATGAAGACAGCTCCCGCAGAGATCGCTTCCAGCATGACAGGCGTCACGGTGCCGACAGAGGTGATGACCCCAGACGTTGCTCCGAGGCTCCCTGCCGTCTGCAGGAAAACAAGGTATGTCGGTGTATTGTCCAAGAAGGAGGAAAGCGCCCCCGTGATCCAGAACATCTGCCATGGCTGATTGATGCCTAGAGCAGCGCCATGCGTCTCAAGAAGGACCAGTGCAGGGATCATGGTGACAAAGATGCCGGAGAAGAGAACAGCGACCCCTTTGATCGGATTCATGGAGAATTGGTTTTCCTTATGAATATTGGAAGGCGTGGTATGAATAGAAAGCTGGGCAGCCGTAAGGATCAGAATGATCTCTACCAAAGTGGAATACGGGAAGACGATCTCTTCAAAGATCGGGATCCCTGCCCCATTGGCAAAGAACGGAAAGGCTTCCGGCAGGAAGTTATTCGCCATGACACCCACGATGATGAGCAGGATGTAGAAGAAATTCTTTTTGCCATAGATCTTGACCAGCGGCGAATTATCATGCAGCTGCATATCGGATGGCTGACGACCGGCAGCCAGTTCTTTCTTGAAGTAATGGCGATCAATGAAATAGAAGGCAATGAAAACAAGGATGAGATTCAGCACCAAGATCGGGAAAAGATGAAAAGTCCAAGTGAAAGGCACACCGCGCTGGAAGCCCATGAAAAGCGGCGGATCGCCAAGCGGTGTGAGGCAGCCGCCCATATTCGCTACAAGGAAGATCAAGAAGACCATGACATGCGCCTTTTCCTTGCGCCATTCATTGACACGGATCAATGGACGGATGAAAAGCATAGCCGCACCCGTCGTGCCGATCCAGCTTGCCATGACCGTACCCACGAAAAGGATCAGCGAATTGATGATCGGCGTCCCGGCAAGCTTGCCATGGATCATAATGCCGCCCGCCGTCGCATACAGACCATACAGAAGGACAATGAAGGGAATGAAATCGAGCAGGATCGATTCCAAGAGACGATAGATCCCTTCAGAAATACCATACGCACACGAGAATGGTATAAGGAAGAAGAGCGCGCATCCGAGCGATACCCACTTCGTGTTCTTCGCCCACCACAAGCCATTGATCAATGGGACAAAGGCCACTGCGAGCAGCATGACAACGAATGGGATGACGCTCCAAAAGGGAAGCGACTGATTCACCGCCTCATGAAAGACTTCATCCGCGGAAACAGCTGGAATCGAGCCAGCGGTCAAAAGAATGCTATAGAAAATACCCTTGGTAAACTTAGACATGGGACTTCACCTTCTGAATGAATGCTTATGATTTCCGAAACGACATAGATGTCATAGACAGGACTGATAGTCAGATCAGACTTATCCACCGGACCCGCAAACCATTCGTTTTTGATACCGGAGATCGATCCATCGTATCATTCTAAAATGAAACGCTTCATTTTTAATCGCGAATTCATCATGTAAAGCAGTCATGGCTTTAGAATAATTGATGACTCTTCTCATGCTGATTCCCCCTTATCCGTGCTTTTTGTAACAATTTCAATTATAGCACCATTATCCGAAATGTTTATTATTTATTCATACCAAGTTTTCATTATTTCTATAGATTACAATTCATATTTCCAACCTTCCTTCTCCTTGCGTCCTTAAAACGAATGCAGAATCTATGAATATAGCTTCCTATAAAATATAAATATACACTTCATGGTTACTGTATATACAGACTATCGTCAACGGTCGTCTTCCGGTTGACTTATCCATTCCAAAAGACCCTCACCCAATAAAAAAAACACGGCATCCTTTCGGATACCGTGTTTTTTTAGGACATTGCTTATTGCGCTATATCAGCTTCTTTAAGGAAACACTGATTAAATCGTTGTCAGATTTCATTCTTGGATTTTTATACAGAGCGAGGAATCATCTGACGCGAATAGCAAGCTATTTAAGGAAGATGATGACGAAGCCATGTATAAAAATCCATATGAAATTCGACTCTGCGATTTAATCGGCGTTTCCTTAAAATGTATGCCGTAATAGCAGGTACACCAAAGCGCCGACAGCGGCCGTACAGGGGATCGTCATGACCCATGCCGAGACCATCTGGTAAGCGACACTCCAGTGGACCGCACGGAAACGCTTCGCCCAGCCCACGCCCATGATGGAGCCGGTGACGACATGCGTGGTCGATACAGGGAGATGCAGCATGGTCGCAGAGAAAATGATAAGGGACGAGTTCAGATCTGCCGCAAGACCATTGACCGGCTGCATGCGGAAGATCTTATTTCCGACAGTACGGATGATACGCCAGCCACCGACACTGGTACCCGCACACATCGCCGTCGCACATGCCACTTTGACTTCCCACGGCACCTCGAGCGCTCCGATATAGCCGCCCGAGAGCAGTGCCAGCGTGATGATGCCCATCGACTTCTGCGCATCATTCGAGCCATGAGAAAACGCCATGAGTGCTGCCGATGCCATCTGGATGTGACGGGAGATGTAATTCACGCGCGACTTCCCTACATTTCTGAAAAAAACATAGAGGAGCGTCATGATGAAATAACCCATGCCAAGAGCAACGATCGGAGAGCAGACGAGGCCGATGACGATCGTCAACACCCCGGCAAGGTGGATCGCACCTGTGCCGTAAGAGATGATGACTGCACCGATGACGCCGCCGATCAGTGCATGAGATGACGAGGACGGCATCCCGATACGCCAGGTGAATAGATTCCAGAAGATCGCAGAGGCAAGCGCCGCGATAAGGACGACAGAGTCGACCATATGCGGTGAGGTAACGATCTCCCCGCCGATGGTTTTCGCCACCCCGGTAGAGATCATGGCGCCGACAAAGTTCAAAAAGGCAGACATCATGATCGCTATCTTGGGACTGAGTGCGCGCGTCGCCACACAAGTCGCGATAGCATTGGCCGTATCGTGGAAGCCATTGATAAAATCAAAGCAGAGTGCCAGAATGATAACAAGCCCCACAAGGTACATATCAGGCATATTTCATGACCACCTCTTTGATCAGGTTTGCTACTTTCTCCGCCCGATCGCAGGTGTCCTCCATCGCTTCCATGATCTCCTTCCAGCGAATGATCTCCATGACATCGTGACTGCCATCGAAGAGATCGGAAATAGACTGGCGATAGATCGCATCCCCTTCGCTTTCGAGCTGATTCAGCTTGCGGGTACGCTGACCGATCTCGATCTCATTCTTGTCGATGTCTTTCAAAAGTCGGAAAAGGACGATCAGCTCCTCAGCCATTTCGACTAGGATATCCGACATGCGCACAGGCAGCTTCGAGCCAATGCCCGCATGATACAGCTTCATGGAAAGCACGACATCCTGAATGTCATCGACACAGTCATCGAGTGTGGAAGTCAGCATAAAAAAATCTTCCCTATCGATCGGTGTGATGAAGACATGGCGCATCTTCGCTGCAATGTCATGTGTCACGCGATCTGCCGCATGCTCCAGATTCTTCACTTCCTTCGAGTATTTTTCCAGCTTCGTCGGATCCTGCAGTACCTCTTTCGCCATCAGAGTGCCTTTGTGGAAATACTCTGCATTCGTCACAAGGAAATCGAAAAACTCTTCATGCTTATTCACCAGACTGAACATAACGTCTAACGTCCTCCGTTTTACCAAAAACATACGTATGTCTTTATGATATCTTATGAATGTAAAGCCTGTGTAAAAACCTTGACAAAATCTTCAATTTATCGAAAATAATATATCTTGATTATAGCTGAATCCATGCATTTTTGGAATAGGTTCATAGAAATCTAATCGTGTGTCAGCCAAATGGCAACCTCGCCTATCAGACGGTCACAGGGTCATGGCTCCACCCTCCCCTGTCAAGCATTTTTGAAAATGTCCCGAAAAAAGCATTTTATTAGCCCCAT
>ERZ1034678.221-NODE-221-length-32433-cov-100.220211_pt1 | contig 32433 bp, 28 predicted proteins | sample MGYA00520640_ERZ1034678 | MGnify/ENA primary metagenome ERZ1034678 (study PRJEB33766, sample SAMN09781767) | gut metagenome | biome: gut microbiome | host: Homo sapiens | place: Madagascar | study: EMG produced TPA metagenomics assembly of the PRJNA485056 data...
GCAAAGACCACGTATGGTATGGCACCGAGGATGGAGCCTTCTGCTTCGACTTCAGAAAAGGAATAGAGCCTAAACATTATTCCACAGCCCAAGGACTCACCGACAACGGTGTGGCGAGTATCACAGAAGACAACAAGGGCAAAATATGGCTGGGTACAAACAGCGGACTCAACATGCTGAACCCCAAGGATGGCAGCATCATCAGGTTTTATACCGAAAGCGGACTGCAGAGCAACGAGTTCAGCGATGCTTCCGTATGTACCACCCAGGATAAGAAGGTGATTCTGATGGGTGGCTCTGGCGGAATCAACTGGTTCCAGGCCGACCGGGTAAAGCAGCACCCATGGCAGGCAAAGGTGGTTATCTCGGGCTTCGTGGTCAACAACAAGGCAGTGACCCCAGGCATGGAGTCGGGCAGCTATACCATCACGGACAGCTGGGTAACTGTGGCACGGGAGTTCAATCTCTCGCACGATGACAACACCTTCTCCCTGCAGCTCTCTACCCTCACCTATAATAATGTGGAGCAGATAAGATACGCCTACAGCATCAACGGCGATGCCTGGCGCACCGTGCCAGCCGGACAGAACGAACTTGCCTTCTCGCACATGGCTCCTGGCAGCTACAAATACCGCATCAAGGCCATCTGCAACGGCTACGAAACACCGGTGAAGGAGTTCACCATCATCATTCACCCAGCCTGGTATGCCAGCATCTGGGCAAAGCTCTTCTATCTGCTGCTCCTCATAGCAGCCATCATGCTCTACCTGCGCCACCGCAAGCGCCAGATGGAAGACCAGCTCATCCTGCAGCAGCACATCCACGCCGAAGAGATGGGCGAGGCGAAGATCAAGTTCTTCATGAACATCAGTCATGAAATCCGTACACCTTTGACGCTCATTATCACTCCACTGCTCTCTCTGATTAAGGAAGACAAGGAACCGCACCGACAGGGTATCTACGAGATTATCCGAAAGAACTCGGAACGAATCCTCCATCTCATCAACCAGATGATGGACCTGAGAAAGATAGACAAGGGACAGATGGTGATGCGCATGTGCGAAACCGACCTGGTTTCATTCATCAATGAAGAATATGAACTATTCAAGCAGCAGGCACTGACCAAGAACATCGATTTCGTATACCAGCACGATTCAGACAAGCTACCTATATGGATAGACCGCAACAACTTCGACAAGGTGATTATGAACATCCTGTCGAATGCCTTTAAGTTTACTCCTACGGCAGGCAATATCCTCCTCTCGCTCACTCACACCGAGCACCATGCCTACATCAGCATCAAGGACAGCGGCATAGGCATTCCGAAGGATAAACTGGAAACCATCTTCCAGCGCTTCTACCAGAGCCCTAACGACTCTAACGAACGTAACATGGGTACGGGTATCGGGCTCGACCTGACCCGCTCGCTGGTGGAACTGCACTACGGAACCATCTCTGCCCGCAACAACGAGGGCGAGAAGGGAAGCAAGTTTGAGCACGGAAGCGAGTTCATCATCCGCATTCCATTGGGCAAGGATCATCTCAAACCAGAAGAGCTCATTGAGGAAGAAGAAGTGAGGAAAAAGCAGAATCAGGAACTTGCAGAAATGGAACAGCAGGAACTGGAAGTGCAGGAGGCTGAAAATGAAGAAAACGGCGTCAGTACATCAGACATGCTTGGAAAAGCCACAGCCTCAGCAAAGGGAAACAGGGCTGAAATCGTCATTGTGGAAGACGAAGAGGACATTCAGGAATACCTGAAAGCACAGCTCTCCAGCGACTTCAAGATTCGCACCTACCCTAACGGAAAGGTGGCGCTGAATGAGATTCTCAAGAAGAAGCCAGACCTCATCATCAGCGACATCATGATGCCGGAAATGGACGGAACTACCCTCTGCACCAAGTTGAAGACGAACATTAACACCAATGATGTGCCTATCATCCTGCTCACCGCCAAGAGCCGAGAGGAAGACCAACTAGAGGGATTGCAGACAGGAGCAGACGCCTACATCCTGAAGCCATTCAACATGGACATTCTGCGCCGCACTATCATCAACCTGCTCACCGTGCGACGCACTTTGCGCAATAAGTTTACGGGCAATGAAAGCCAGAATCACCAGGTAGAACAGATAGAAATGCAGACACCTGACAATTCCCTGATGCAACGGATAATGGAGGTTATCAACGAAAACATCAACGATTCCGACCTGAGTGTGGACATGATAGCACAGAAGGTGGGCATCAGTCGTGTACACCTGCACCGCAAGATGAAGGAACTGACCAATCAGACGCCACACAGCTTCATCCGCAACATCCGACTGCAGCAGGCAGCCAAATTGCTCAAGGATGGCAAGCAAAGCATCACTGAAGTGATGTACGCATGCGGCTTCTCCAATTCCGCAAGTTTCAGCACCATGTTCAAGAACCTCTATGGCTGTTCTCCTAGAGAATACATGCAGAATGCCATGAAGAAATAAAGATGATACACAATAGAAAAAAGAATATGTAACAAAAACAAAGCTTTATGAAACTTTGAAAAAAGTCTTGGTTACATTTCACAATGAAAGATTGCAAATAAAGCCGTAACTTTGCAGCGGAAAAACCAGTATGGATTCTCATCCCTGGTTTTCCGCTGCATTTTTATCTTATTGTATAATCTTTAAAATCAACGAACATAATGAAGAAATTAGCAATCTTATCGCTTTCGATGATGCTTGCTGCCGGAGCACAGGCTCAGAATGCCCAGTTCGACTACTTCAAGTATGCCGGCAACGATGCACGATTCAATGTGCCAATCGACAAGAGTCATCAGTATTACAACCCTGTATTGGCAGGATTTTATCCCGACCCATCTCTCTGTCGTGCGGGTGACACCTATTATCTGGTGAATTCATCCTTCACCTTCTTTCCTGGTGTGCCGCTCTCTACCAGCAAGGATTTGGTAAACTGGACTCCAGCCGGACATGTTCTCGACCGCCAATCGCAGGTGCCTCTGAAGGGCCAGCATGTATCAGGCGGTATCTTCGCACCAGCCATCAGCTATAACAAGAAGAACAAGACCTTCTATATGATCACCACCAACGTGGGAGCCGGCAACTTCTTCGTGAAGTCCAAGGACCCATCCAAGGGCTGGAGCGAGCCTATCTATCTGAAGAAGATTGACGGCATCGACCCTAGCTTCTTCTTCGATGACAACGGCAAGGGATACATCGTTCACAACGGTCCGGTGGTAGGCGGTGCCGACTATGAGGGACAGCGTGCTATCCGCTGCTTCGAATTCGACGTGAAGGGCGACAGCATCAAGGGCGACTTCAAGGAGATTCTGCGTGGCGGAACCCATGTTGAGGCTCGTCCTATCTGGATTGAGGGTCCACACCTCTTCAAGAAGGGCAAGTTCTATTATCTGATGTGTGCAGAAGGCGGTACAGGCGGATGGCACAGCGAGGTAATCCTGCGTGCCAAGAATCCGATGGGTCCATGGGAGGAATGCCCTAACAACCCTATCCTCACCCAGCGCACAGGCTTGGATCCAAACCGCAAGGACCCTGTATCAAGTGCCGGTCATGCCGACATCGTAGAAGATGGCAAGGGGAACTGGTGGGCAGTGTTCCTGGCTTGCCGCCCTTACGAGGAAGATATGTACAACACAGGTCGCGACACCTATCTCCTGCCGGTAAAATGGAAAAACGGATGGCCAGAGATTCTCGCCAAGAACACCCCTATCTCTACCGTTGGAGAGAAGGCTGGTCTGAAACCAGCTGAAAAGAATGAGTTCTCAGGAAACTTCTCTTACGTGGATAATTTTGATGCAGCAGACAATAGAGCAGGCTTGAAGGATCTGAATCCTCGGTGGATGTTCCTCCGCGACTTTGTTGACTGCTATAAGGTGGAGGATGGTAAATTGAAGATGAATCTCTTGCCTGGTAATATCTACAAGCGTGAACCGATGTCTGCCATCTGGGCACGTCAGCAGCACGGCACCTTCTCTGCCGAGACAGAAATCAACTTCACTCCTCGCAACGACAAGGAGATAGCAGGTTTGGCACTTCTCCAGAAGGAAGACCACAACTTCGTGTTGGGTAAGACCATGAAGAATGGCAAGCTGATGATTACCCTGACCCGTGCCGAGAAGAACAACGTCACCATCGCCTCAGCCCCTATCAAGGCAGGCAAGCTGAAGCTGAAGGTAGAAGGTCACGACAGATATTATGATTTCTATTATGCCGAGGAAGGCGGCAGCTGGCAGCTGCTCGCCAAAGGTGTTGATGCCAGCAACCTGAGCACCCAGAAGAGCGGTGGTTTCATCGGAGCCTGCATCGGTCTCTATGCTTCTTCCAACAAGGAATAAGAACTTTCAAATATCAAAACAGAAAAAACTCCTTGAAGAAAGGTATAAAACAAGAAAGGCTCCTCGCAATGAGGAGCCTTTTTTGTTTTATGCCTTCCTTCGGGGAGCCTTATTTATTCTTTACAATATCCAATGTCATTTTGCCGACCCAGATGGCGCCCTTGCCATTCTGATCTACAGGCACCTGCTTGCCATCAAGATCTGTTCTGTACTTCAGCGTCTGGAAGAGGCTGTGGCTGTGACCTCCCAATACCAGATCGATGTAGCGGGATGCAGCAATCACCTCGGTATCATCCGTGCCCTCTATATTCCAGCCCAGATGAGAGATGCAGATGATGACATCACACTTCTCCTTCTTCTTCAGGATCTCTGTCATCTCGTTCGCCTTCTGGATAGGATCCAGGTACTGGATACAACCGTAATTCTTCTCACTCACCAAGCCGGCAAGCTGCGGAGCCAGTCCGAAGACACCTATCTTGAGTCCCTTGCGATGCAATATCACGTATGGCTTCACAATATCCGCCAGCTCGGTGCCGGTGAAATCGTAGTTGGCACAAACGATCGGGAACTTTGCCATCCTGAAGAGACGCACCATATTGTCCATGCCGTAATCGAACTCATGGTTTCCGATGGTGGCTGCATCATACTTCATCTCGTTCATCAATCCCACTTCTACATCCCCCTTGAAGAGCGAATAGTAAGGAGATCCCTGAGAGAAGTCGCCACTGTCGAAGAGCAGAAGATCAGGATTCAGACTGCGTTCCTGCTTGATCATTGCCACACGGCGGAGGTAGCCTCCACGGTTTGCCATAGCTGTATCTGCGAGATTCGGATTGTAAGGCATCACGCAGGAGTGGGTATCGTTGGTGTGGAGCACCACGAGCTGCTTCACTACCTTTGGAGTCTTCTGCGCCTTTGCCTCCTTCTTGACCTTTGAATCCTTCAGGACTTTAGCCTGTACTGTTGCCGGCTGCAGCGTGAATGATGCCAGCGCCAGCGCTATATATAATAATGTATGTTTCATTTCTGTACTTATTTAGTTAGTCTATCTGCTTTCCGGGGGTTACAAATCCACGGAAAGCTTCGTTCCCCCTATTCTACTACGCAGCGGCCTTCTACTCTTGACTCCACTACCTTGCCCTGAGCCTTCATCTCACGGAAATAGTCCATGATGATGTAGCGCACATTGTTCTCCTTCGACTTAGGAGCCACCACATCAGTACCGCTCTTGAAGGCAACAAGCTGGTCGTTGCCCTCGGCAAGATAATCGAGGGTGGCTATGCGATAGCTCTTAGCTGGAGCGACAGATTCGCCGTTCAGGGTTACGCCCTTCAGCTTTCCGTCGCGGGTGATAACCATTCTTACGGCATGGCTCACACCCTCACCGCCACGGTGGGCTATCTGCTGGAAGAGTTCAAGCACCTTCTCGCCGGTAAGCGTGAGGAAACAGATCTTGTTCTCGAAAGGAGCCACCTCGCTCACATCGCCTACGTTGATATCACCCTTGGCAAAGTCAGCACGGATGCCACCCATGTTATACACCGAGAAGACAGGCTGCTCATTAAACTGTCTGCCACCCCATACCAGGATGTCAGAAAGCAGGTTACTCAACTCGCTCTCAGGGCGATGACGGGTCATATCATGAGCCACGGATCCCACTACAGGTCCCATGATGCTATCCACCTTGTGCTGATAAGGGGCGATGAACTTCGCAGCCTCAGCATCCGGCTGGGCATCCCATTTTTTATCTACCAATATACGGGTTCTCTCCACCTTTGCCACCTTGAATTTCTGGGCAAAGGCTGGACTTGCCATCAGCATCAGAGCCATGGAGGCAAGCATCATCTGCATACTATTCTTTTTCTTCATACCTTTTACAATATTCTAATTTCGGGATGCAAAGATACAAAATAAATCGGCGAAAAAGACGAAAAAGGCGAGAAAAAAACGTTTCTTTAGTAAAGAAAACAAAAAAAGAAGGGGAAAAAGAGAAGAAACCCACTGAAAATTTGCGAGATACGAGAAAAAGTCGTAACTTTGCACCCGCTTTTCGGCGTAACCGCTGTTGTCTGGGCAGAAGTGTTGCCCGTCCATGTTGCGTTGGAACGACAAACAATTTTTAATTTTATACAAAAAATGGATTTGATTAAAGTTGCTGAAGAAGCATTTGCAACCGGCAAGAAGTTCCCTGAGTTCAAGGCAGGTGATACTATCACAGTCGCTTACAAAATCGTCGAGGGTACTAAGGAGCGTATCCAGCTCTATCGTGGTGTTGTTATCAAGATCTCTGGTCATGGTGACAAGAAGCGTTTCACAGTTCGCAAGATGTCTGGTACTGTAGGTGTTGAGCGTATCTTCCCTATCGAGTCACCAGCTATCGATTCTATCGAGGTGAACAAGCACGGTAAGGTACGTCGCGCTAAGTTGTACTACTTGCGTAAGCTCACAGGTAAGAAGGCTCGTATCGCTGAGAAGAAGACCATCGCTAAGAGCGCTGAGTAATTTTCTTAGTTACCTATTAAAAATTAGAATCAGAAAAAGGGCATCCGATCTCACGATTGGATGCCCTTTCTGCATTTCCTTATTCTCCGGCGCTGTAGTTTGTCAGCCCGTCATCGGTGCCGTGCAATGCGCCCTGCAGATCAGCCCAGCTCTGGAATCCGGCAAGCAATGCCAGACGGTTGAGTGTCTGCTGTGAAGGTTTCTCCTTTCCTTTCATTATCTCCCACACCTTGTGCAGCAACTTGTTGTTTCTATGCTTCTCTTCGTGCTGCAGGTGTTCCCTGCCTAGCTTCTTCTCCAAAGCTACAGCGAGGATTTTCAAATCATTTTTCATTGTGATTATCCTTCCTCAAATTCTCAATTCCTTTAATTTCTCAAATTTTCATTTTTCATTCCTAACTGCGGGCAAAAGTACACAATATTTTTGAAACGGAGTCATGTTTGGGAGATTATTTTTGAATTTCGCACGAAAAAAATGGTTTTCTCATATTTTTTTTGTAATTTTGCAACCAAATTCTAAATACATTTCTTAATTAAGATGAAAGAATTAGCACTTAAGTACGGATGCAATCCGAATCAGAAGCCTTCTCGCATCTATATGGATGACGGAAGGGAACTGCCTATCGAAGTTATCAACGGCCGTCCTGGCTACATCAACTTCCTGGATGCTTTCAACTCTTGGCAATTGGTCAAGGAACTGAAGGCAGCTACAGGAATGCCTGCTGCCGCTAGTTTCAAACATGTTTCTCCTGCTGGTGCTGCCATCGGCCTGCCACTGAGCGACACATTGAAGAAGATTTACTTCTGCGATGACGTAGATTTTGAACTTTCTCCTTTGGCTTGCGCTTATGTTCGTGCTCGTGGTGCAGACCGCATGTGCTCTTACGGTGACTTTGTTGCCCTGAGCGATGTATGCGATGAGGCTACTGCCCTCCTCATCAAGCGTGAGGTGAGCGATGGCGTGATTGCTCCAGGCTTTACCCCTGAGGCTATCAAGGTGTTGAAGGAGAAGCGCAAGGGTACCTACTGCGTCATTCAGATTGATCCTGACTACATGCCAGCTCCTATCGAGCACAAGCAGGTATTCGGTGTTACCTTCGAGCAGGGACGCAACGAGGTGAAGCTCGATGATCCAGCTCTCTTCGAGGATATCCCTACCAAGAACAAGAACTTCACTGCAGAGGCTAAGCGCGACCTGATTATCTCGCTCATCACCCTGAAATATACTCAGAGTAACTCTGTATGCTACGTGAAGGATGGTCAGGCTATCGGTATCGGTGCCGGTCAGCAGAGCCGTATCCACTGTACCCGTCTGGCTGGTTCCAAGGCTGATGAGTGGTGGTTGCGCCAGTGTCCTAAGGTGATGAACCTGCCTTTCAAGGAGAAGATTCGCCGTGCCGACCGCGACAATACCATCAACGTCTATATCTCTGACGAGTGGGAGGATGTATTGCAGGATGGCGTATGGGAGCAGTTCTTCACAGAGAAGCCTGAGCCACTGACCCGCGAGGAGAAGAAGGCTTGGATTGCCCAGAACAAGGGTGTATCTTTAGGTAGCGATGCTTTCTTCCCATTCGGCGACAACATTGAGCGTGCTCACAAGAGTGGTGTAGAATACATAGCAGAAGCAGGCGGTAGCATCCGTGACGATAATGTTATCGATACATGCGACAAGTACGGCATCGCCATGGCGTTTACTCACGTTCGCCTCTTCCATCATTAATTTATATAATATAAAAGGTATATGAGCGATATTGACGATATTATCATGGGTGGCATGGTCTTCAAGGGCGGCGGCGGACCTAAGAAGGACGACGACGACAAGGTGAAGACCAAGGCCAAGAAGAAAAAGTATATTACGGGTGCTCACGGCAGCGGCTCTGCCCGTCAGAAGGCAAAGTATCGCCAACAGAGAGCCAACCGTAAATCGCAGAAGAAGAAGTAATTCTTTTCTTCTGAGAATAAAAAGAAAATCCCCATCGACAGGAGCAGTCCAGTCGATGGGGATTTTTTCGTATTTCAGACATCAGTCTTCATTGAGCCTGATGCCCTGCCAGGTGGAAACCAGGTCGCCCGATACGGCTATGGTTGGCGTCTGACTCTTCTCATTCACCACTACCGACTTCTGCGCCACATTCGTCTTCACATAGTCGAAGAGATCGCCATAGGTAACCTTGCCCTTACTCTCCTGCAGTTTCTTCAGGAGAAAATAGGTAAAGAGTCCGTGCTTCTTCTCCTTGTAGGGATAAGCCGTCTCGCTACCCTGGGCAGCCGTCATCACGAGCATGTTGCCCTTCGGAGCCTCAGCCTTCGCCTTGAGTGCCACGCCTCTGGCTGAAGCCAGCATACCCTCGCCTCGTTTGCTGCCACTGAAGCAGGCATCCATCAGCACCGTTACGCAGGCTGCGTTCAGACCGTTGAGTTCAGCATACAGCCTGCTCATACTGTAACCCGTAGCCAGAATATTGCTCTTGCCATCTACGGGCAGGAGATAGGAGGTGCCGTTACTCTCATCGGGCATTCCATGTCCGGCATAATAGAAGATGAATCTAGCCTCAGCCCCATACGCCTTGGCGATGTCCTGCATCCAGTTGATTTCCGCCAGCATATTGTTGAGGGTGGCATCCTTGCGGATATGCAGGTTGCTTACCGGAATGCCGAGCAGCTTGATGCAGTATTCCCTGAAAGCCATACCGTCGTTGAGGGCAAACTCCACGTTCACTTCCTCCTGGTAATTCTCGTTGGCGATGATTACGGCAAAGGTCTTCTCCTGCTTCACCTTCGAAACGGGAATGTTCAGATCCACGTCCGATTTCAGATAGCTTGCCAGCGTGTTCACGCCTTCAGCGGCTCCCGCTGCCTTCGCCGTCTTCCGTGTAGCAACAGACTGATGTTCATCCCTTACAAATTCCTGGGCACAGGTGGAGTCGGTTCTCATTACCTTCACCAGTCCTTTCTTGCCCACAGAGATTCTCTGAGAGTGGACAGGTAGCGAGAACCAACATCCTGCTGCCATCATCACCATCATCATGATATTCTTCCATTTCATACACTAGCGGTTTTGATGTTTACACCTTATTATATATATAGAGTTTGATAGATTTCCCTTAACTTCTCTCTAACTTCCTTTAACTTCTCTCTAACTTCCCATTTACCAGTCGTCCGAGAATCCGTCGGAAGAATCAGCAAGAAGCGCCTCTTTCAGAATGTCGATAATGGAGTTCTGGAAAGCCGAAGCCATCACGAAAGCCTTGCTCGACGCCAGCTTGTGTTTGTCCTTTTCTACATAAGGATAGCAGGAACTGATGTTCCACACCTCATCCTTGCTCACCACCTCGTCATCATCCGCCTCACCGGTAGCAGCCGCGGCGAGCACACTGGCGATGGCACTTGTCCATCCGCCGCCCGATTTCACGGTCACTTCGTAGCTGTCCATATAGACGCTCACCCTTGCCTTCTCCTCCTTCACGTCCACACGGATATACGGCATCATATCCACCTGATAATGGTTGACTCCAGCATTCTGTCGGGCGATATTCTCGATATAAGCCTGGGTAATGATCAGTCCCTGTTCAGCATTCTGCTCTCGGATCACGCCGTGGGTATCCTTACTTTTGAATGCGCGGTTGAACCATTCGATGGCTTTCTTGAAGATTTCTGCCTTCGACTGACCCGCGCAGGCGATGACCTCCTGATAGTTCAGGCGGTTCTTGTTGTCCAGGGCTACTTCCTTGCTCAGGTTTCCTGCAGCCTCTGTCCAGTTATCGCCATACTTGTCCTTGGCGTATCTCTCGATCTGTTCGGCTGTAAAGACCTGGGCACTTGCCGTAAGGGCAAGCACGCAGAGTGCAAGTGTGATAAGATATTTCTTCATATTATCATTTATATTTTAAGTGATGCTGCAAAGATAGCATTTTTTTTAATACAAACCCGTTCAGATGATAAAAACCCATGGTGCAATTCGTAAAAACTTGCAGTTACCGGCTTTTAATCATCCAAACGGGTGGATTTTTTCGATTAACAGGAGTAATTTTCGCTATTTCTAGTTCTTCACGCTCTTTACGCCCTTGCCCTTAGTAAGATGCAGGGTGGCAGCCTTGAGCTTGTGATTGCTGTGGTCGAAGATGATGGCTGGATCCAGGCGCTTGCCGCCGAAAGACACCTCGAAATGGAGATGCTCTGTGGTGGCCCTGCCAGTGCGGCCCGTAAGACCGATTACCTGACCTGCCTTCACCTTATCACCCTTCTTCACCATGTTCTTACTCTGATGGCTATAGAGCGTTTCCAAGCCGTAGGCATGCTTGATGCGGATGCAGTTGCCATAGCCGTAGTAAGGTCCCGAGGCAACCACCACGCCATCGAAGGCGGCATAAATCTCGTCGTTAGGCTTGGTCTTCAAATCCACACCCGAGTGACGGCGGGCACCTCCGTATGGACTGATGACACGGGCATCAGGCAATGGATATGCCCATGCCTTCTCCTCTATCTTCTCCAAATCGAGACGGAAGGTGTTGGTGATGGTAAACGGGTCGTACACCTCGTCAGGGTCGAGAGTCATGGCGTGATCGCCACGGCTGCTTCCCGATTTCTTATTTGTTTCCTTATTGTTTCTATCGTTCTTATCGTTCTTGGAAACGGAGGAGTCCTTGCCACCAATCACCTTGATGCCGATGCGGTTGCCCTCCTTGCGGAACTGCACGGTCTGTCGGCGGAGCTTATGGCTCTTCAGTTCGATGATGGTCTCCGGGTTGATGCGCGCACCGTTCACCATGATGGAGAAATCGCAATAGGTCTCTCCCTCTCGGGTGCCCACGATGGCGATGGTCTGTCCGGCATCTATCGACTGTCCCACCTTCACCAGGTTCTCGGCATTGTTGGCATACACGGTTTCCAGACCGTTGTCATGGCGGATCACGATCACGTTGCCCATCGATTCGGTCTTGCGCGAGAGACGCACATAACCGTCAAACATCGCCTTCACTGCGTCGCCCTTGGCAGTAGAGATGCGCATCACGCTGTTGCCATTGATAAGGCTAGCCTTGCCCACAGGAAGCGGGAAAGAATACTCCTTGGCACGGAATATCTCAAAGTCAACATTGAAGGCTTGACTCTGGGCAAAGAGACCTGGCGTTGCGATGCTCACCTGCTGTTGCTCGGCGGCAGTAAACTCATTCTTGGCGGGCATGAAACTGCTCAGCGAAAGCATCAGCATTCCCGAGACGGCAGCCAGCCCGATTCTTCTTAATCTTCTGTTTACAATCATTCTCTATTCTTTTAGATTCATTTTTTAAATTTAACCATTAAATCTTAAAACATAAAAACATCCATTTTTCCCTCTTCGTTCATAGAAAAGAGAAAAATGGATGTTATCTTGAAAACTTACTTCATCAGAATGCCGGTATAGATTCTGCCACTCTCAATGCCCAGCTTTCTTGCCGAGAAGAACTCGTCGCTATGGGCAAAGGTACAGATGCCGCAATCCTGGATATTCTCCTCAGCCACACCGCAATGCAGCAGGATCTGCTTGTTGCAGAGCGGCAGGTTGATGTGCCACTTCAGCGGCTGCACGATGTTTCCTTCTGCAGCCAGGCGCTCACGCTCGGCAATATCTACCGAGAAGGCGGCATTGGGGCGCTGCTCGGCAATCTCTTCCATCGGGAAGGCTGCCTGCTCGAAAGCCTCATACACCTCATCGCCTACCTCGAAATGCTCCAGCGAGATACCCGGACCAATCACTGCCTTCAGCTTCTTTGGCTCCGTATGATAGGCGAAAGCCATCTCCTGGATGGTCTTGTGGACGATGCGTGCCAGCGTGCCTCGCCATCCGGCATGGATGGCTGCCACGGCATGGTGCTCCTCGTCATAGAGCAGGATTGGGATGCAGTCGGCGGTGGAAACGCCTATGCATACGCCCTTCTCATTGGTCATCACGGCATCTACGCCCTCAAGAATCATCTTGCGGATGTTCTCAGGCATTGAGAAATAATCTCCTGCCACCTGACGGACCTCTACTCCATGCACCTGATGCGGCAGGATGATATGGTCGATGCTTATGCCCAGCTCATCCGCCAGCTTCCTGCGGTTCTCTGCCACGTGTTCGGCGCAGTCGCCGCAATAGTCATTGATATTGAATTCGCTGTAGTTGCCCTGGCTCACTCCTCCCTTTCGGGTGGTAGAGAAAGCAGTGACGCCCTCAGCGATATGATATTCCTTATTCATATTCGAAATCATCTAAGTCATCTACATCCTCGATTTCATCCTCGTCGATATACTCCACGATGTCCTCGCCCTCAGCCTCGAGTTCCTGCTGGAAGCGGCTCATATCCTTGTCACGGTAAACGAGGGTATCTTCTGAAGTAATCTCCTGCAGCTTGTTGCTCTCTGAATTCAACTCCTTCCAGAGCACATCCTTGAGTTCCTGGATGCCCTGTCCGGTAACTGATGAGATGAATACCACCGGAAGATCGGTTGGCAGGGTCTCCTTCAGCATCTCGATGAGCTCCTCGTCCAGCAGGTCGCACTTGGTGATGGCGAGCACGCGATGCTTGTCGAGCATCTCTGGGTTGAAGTTCTTCAACTCGCCCAGCAGTACCTCGTATTCCTTCTTGATATCGTCGGTATCGCCCGGAACCATGAAGAGGAGCAGCGAGTTGCGCTCGATGTGTCGCAGGAATCGCAGTCCCAAGCCCTTTCCTTCGCTCGCTCCCTCGATGATACCCGGGATATCTGCCATCACGAAACTCTGATGGTCGCGGTAATCCACGATTCCCAGTGATGGCTCAAGGGTGGTAAACGGATAGTTGGCTATCTTTGGACGGGCACTGGATACGGCAGAGAGCAGGGTTGACTTTCCGGCATTAGGGAAACCCACAAGACCCACATCGGCAAGGAGCTTCAGCTCCATGATGATGGTCATCTCCTGCATCGGCTCACCTGGCTGCGCATAGCGTGGAGCCTGGTTGGTAGAGGTACGGAACTGGAAGTTGCCCAGTCCGCCACGTCCGCCCTTCAGGAGCAGTACTTCCTGACCGTCGTAAGCCACGTCGCAGACGAACTTACCGGTTTCGGCATTATACACCACGGTACCGCAAGGCACATCGATATAGATGTCCTTACCATCAGTGCCGTGGCACTTGTCACGTCCTCCATTGCCACCATGCTCGGCGAAGAAGTGGCGCTGATACTTCAGATGCAGCAAGGTCCAGTAGTTGTGGTTGCCGCGAAGATAGATGCTTCCTCCACGTCCGCCATCGCCACCGTCAGGTCCACCATTCGGTTGGTACTTCACGTGGCGCAGGTGCATGGAGCCTTTACCACCCTTACCAGAGCGGCAGTTGATCTTTACATAATCTACGAAATTGGATTCAGCCATTGATTTTTCTTTTTAATTTGAACGTAGAATCTTCTCTTTTTGAACGGAAGATTCCTCTTTTTTTAATGAATAAATCTTCCCCGCAGCCTTGCGGGGAAGATTATTATATCTTGATTACAAGTTGTCGATCACATTGCAAACACGAGCAAAGATCTCATCTACTGTTCCGAGACCCTCGATGTGGTGGTGGATACCCTCCTTCTCATACCAGTCGATGAGAGGAGCAGTCTGTGTATGATATACGTTGAGACGCTTCTTGATAGTCTCCTCGTTGTCATCAGAACGGCCACTCAACTTACCGCGGTTGAGCAGACGAGCCATCAGCTCATCCTCTGGAACGGCAAGCTCGATCATGGCAGCGATCTTGTGACCACGCTCAGAGAGCATCTTCTTCAAAGCCTCAGCCTGTGGAGTGGTACGTGGGAAACCGTCGAAGATCACACCTGCGTGATCCTTGCCGAAGCTGTCATATACGCTTGCGAGGATGTCGATCATCAACTCGTCTGGAATCAACTGACCATTGTCGATATAACCCTTAGCTGTCTTACCAAGTTCAGTACCGTTTTTGATTTCGTTACGCAATACGTCACCTGTTGAAATGTGACCGAGACCATACTTCTCGATCATCTTGTCGCTCTGTGTACCCTTACCAGCACCTGGAGCGCCGAAAATTACGATATTTTTCATTTTTACCTTAATATATATAAATTGTTTTATGTTGTGTCAGAAACTTAATTTATACTGTTAAACCATTGCTTTCCTTTGGGAGTCATAACAAATAACAAGAATACTATAGCAGGGATTCCTACCATAGCCAAAATAATGTATGTACCCAAAAAAGGAATATCTAAAAGGCAATTAAATGCCATCAAACTTAAATTTGCCATTATTTCTTCTTTTTATCGTTATCTTTTTTATTCTTCCTAATATAAATACCTGCTATAAACAATATAATTGCTATTAATCCGCTGATAACATACAGCATCCAACGAACATCATTGAGATCCTGCATCATCGAAGTAACAAATACAGCAGTCAAGAAGTACTTGGAGACATCCAAGCAATAATCACTAATTTTCTCCCACATGCTTCACCCCCTATTCTTCTACAATCGTGTAGATGTCGCGGAGGTTTCTGCCTTCTTGGTCATAATCTAATCCATATCCTACGATGAAATCGTTAGGGATTTCCATTACGGCATAGTTGATGTCCAGATCCACCTTCAGATTGCCCGGCTTCACGAGGAGCGAGCAGATCTCTATGCTGGCTGGATTCTTCTTCTTCAGATCCTCTATCATGTGAGCCATGGTAAAGCCGGAATCCACGATGTCCTCCACGATCACCACGTGGCGACCGGTAAGATCCTGGTTCAGACCCATCAGGGTCTTCATGCTGCCGGTAGAACCGGTGCCCTCGTAGGAAGCATACTTCACAAAAGAAATCTCGCTTGGTACCGTAATCATTCGCATCAGATCGGCAGCGAAGATAAACGAACCATTCAACACAGCCAGGAACACCGGAGTCTTGTCCGCATAATCCTGGTTCAATCGGTCGGCAACGACCTGTACCTTCTTCAGAATTTCTGCCTCTGGAATGGAGGTCTTGAAGGTCTTATCCTTGATTTTTACTATGCCCATAGTCTTGATGATATAATATTTTCTGCAAAATTACGAAAAAATCGTGAAACTTCATCCATTCATCGACTTTTTTTAGTACTTTTGCATTAAAATAATCAGATAATCGGACATAACATACATTAATATATGAAAATATTCACTAGTGCTCAGATACATGAGCTGGATAAATACACCATTGAGCATGAGCCAATCACATCGCTCAACCTGATGGAAAGGGCGGCAAAGGCGCTCACCCGTGCCATCGAGCAGGAATGGTCTAACAGAACGCCGGTCGTGGTCTTCGCCGGTCCGGGAAACAATGGTGGTGATGCACTTGCCGTGGCACGCCTCCTCAGCGAAGACGGCTATGGGGTGAGTGTATTCCTGTTCAATGTGCACAACAAGCTTTCTGCCGACTGTGCCACCAACAAGAAACGACTCATTGAGGGTAAGCGCGTCAAGCAGTTTACCGAGGTAACCGTCAACTTCGACCCTCCTCAGCTCGAGGCGGGAATGCTCGTGGTGGATGGCCTCTTCGGCAGCGGACTCAACAAGCCGCTGGCGGGCGGATTCGCTGCCATGGTGAAATACATCAACCAGAGTGCGGCAAAGATCGTGAGCATCGACCTGCCTTCCGGTCTGATGAGCGAGGACAATTCCTACAACATCAGCGCCAACATCATCCGTGCCGACCTCACCCTCACCATGCAGCAGAAGAAGCTGTCGATGATGATGGCAGACAACCAGCAGTATCTGGGCAGAATCAAGGTGCTTGACATCCGACTCTCTCCAGATTTCATCCAGCGCACCGAGAGCCGTTGCAGCATCCTCGAAGAAAAAGATATCCGCCAGCTCCTGAAGCCTCGTGGCGACTTCGCCCACAAGGGCAGCATGGGTACGGCACTCCTCATAGCAGGCAGCTACGGCATGTCGGGGGCTTCGGTCCTTGCCACCAGAGCCTGCCTCCGAACGGGTGTGGGAAAGGTGATTACCCATACGCCTAAGAGAAACTACGAAATCATGCAGATTTCCGTGCCCGAGGCGGTACTGCAGATGGATACAGAGGAAACCATCTTCAGCGAACCGGTAGATACGGAAGATTACCATGCCATGGGCATCGGTCCGGGACTGGGAACCAGCGAGGCTACAGCCATCGCCCTGATTGCCCAGCTCAGAAGATGCACCTGTCCGGTAGTGGTAGATGCCGATGCACTCAACATCCTTGCCAGTCACCGTGCCTGGATGCAGCAGTTGCCTAAGAACCTCATCTTCACTCCACATCCTAGGGAGCTTGACCGTCTGGCTGGCATCACCAGCAGCAACTGCACCGAGCGCCTCTACAAGGCATGCGAGCTTGCCGACCGTCTGCACGGCTACATCCTGCTGAAGGGACATTTCTCAGCCCTCTGTCATCCGGATGGTAAGGTGGAGTTCTGCTCTACGGGCAACAGCGGTATGGCTACGGCGGGCAGTGGCGATGTGCTTACAGGCATCATCACCGCTCTTCTGGCTCGCGGCTACAAGCAGGTAGATGCCGCCCGCATCGGTATGTACCTTCATGGTCTTGCCGGCGACCTCGCCATCAAGGACCTGGGCAAGGAAAGCCTCATCGCCAGCGATCTCATCGATTACCTGCCGAAGGCATTCCTCAGATTGGAAGAGTAAGATTGGAAAAGTATAAGAATGCAGAAAGGGTGTGCTCGTGTGAGCACACCCTTTCTGCATTCTTATGTTTATACTAGGCTTCCAATGAATTTCTGGCTTCATAGAAGCGCTTTTCCAGTTCACGTCGCAGGTCGTCCTTGCGGTCCATATTCAGTTTCTTGCGGATATGGCTACGCTGGCTGGTGATGTTCGATTCACTCTTGTTCAGTTCGATGCAGATTTCCTTCAGCATCTTACCTTCCAGCACCATCTGGCAGATCACTCGCTCACTGTTGGTGAGGTCGGCACATACCAGATCCCAAGCCATCTTGCTCAGTTCACTGGTTTTCAACTGTTCTGCGGCACGCTCCAGAATATTCTTCTGCTGCTCCGGGCTCAGTCGGCTCAGCAGGTTTACCGCCATATCCTTCTCTTCATCCTTCAGGTCGGCAAGCATGTGCAGTGCCTTCTTCTCTTCTTCCCTCATCTGCTTGGGCTGTCTGAGTTCCTTGACGATGACAGGTTCCCAGTTATAGAGCCAGACATACAGAATCATCAGGAAACCAACCAGAACAGCCTTGATGCTGAAGAGCAGCGTAGAGATCTGCATATGCGAGATGGCTACCGCTACCACTGGCAGCAGAGCGACGGCAAAGCCGAGAGTGGTTCGGTTGAGCTGCTGGCTCTGGGCGGTAATGGCGAGTATAAACATGATAAAGATATTGCTCATCACGCTCAGGTTGTCCCGATCGCCCTGATAGTGCAGACAAAGCATACTGTCTATCGCCAGTTTGACGAATACGAGGATATAGAGCAGGGAGATGCCAGTCTTGAATACCACCTTGCGCTTCAGCACCACATATATCAGCAGCGCCAGTGCGAGGGTATGGACTATATTATAGAACATGCCCCCCCCATGCTTTCATCATGTAAAACAAAAGGAAGTGATAGGGAATAATGAGTATCTCTACAAAACTCAAAAGGACGAAGGCGATCACCCTCCGGCGGTCCACCACTCCACAATAGTCAGGGCATAAATGATGTTCCAAGCGCAAACACCAATCCCAAAGTTTGTTCTTAGCTTTCATTTCTTGCTTTCAATTTACTTATAGTTTAAACAATCGTTGATACTTATATATCATCAAAGTCTTGCCCGCTTGGGGCTCTTTGCATACCTTTCAGGACCTCAGAGTCCTGAGTTCATTGTTGATTTACTAACTTATTCTTCTCAACTGCAAAATTACAACTAAAAATCGAAAAATACTAAGAAAGTAGGATAAAAAGTGGCTAAAAAAGCAAAAAACAGATGAGAAAAAGCATTTTTCAGGGTTTTTCAGTGTTTCATTTATGCGGTTTTTATTCGGTATCAGCATTTTTAGGCGCATTTTTCTTGGCAGCAATCGAAAAAGACGCTATCTTTGCAATCGTAAAAACAAAGTTCGCGGTTTCAAGCCCGAGCTTCCAATCAAACCCCAAAGTTGCCAAGAGGCATCTAAGAACAATGGAGTAGATGATAAAGATGATGATGAGTAGAAGAAGAGTAAATGATAGACTAACTATTCTTTAATTAATAAAGTCTAGGAGCAAGCCTATTGAAAGGAAAGAAGGAACAAGAAAAAGAAAAAAGTATAAGTATAAGTATAAGTAAAAGATGATGATGCGTTTCTCTAGAGAGACCATTTGTCATTCTTAAATCATTAAAAGATTTTAAGTATGAACAGAAGGATTTTAATTGCGCTACTGGCTGTAGGCAGCTTCATCTGCCCAGCCGTCGCTCAGAAGGTGGCCTTGAAGACGAACCTCCTTTATGATGCAACAAGCACCATGAACCTCGGCTTCGAATTTGGCCTTTCCCCAAAATGGACCTTGGATGTATCCGGCAACTACAACCCGTGGACATTTTCCAAGAACAAGAAGTGGCAGCACTGGCTTGTTCAACCAGAAGCTAGATACTGGTTCTGCAATAAGATGATGGGCTCCTTCATCGGCTTCCACGCCCTCGGAGGTTCTCATAACATAGGTAACGTAGATCTTGACTTCAAGTTCCTCGGTACCGACTTCTCCAAATTGAAAGATTACAGATACGAAGGTTGGTTCGTAGGTGCAGGTGTTGCATACGGTTATACCTGGGCTCTCTCCAAGCATTGGAACTTCGAGGCTGAACTCGGAGTGGGATACGTTTATTCGAAATCGGATAAATATGAATGCCCACAGTGTGGTGAGAAACTCGAGAAAGACAAGGCGCATCACTACGTAGGACCTACCAAGGCGGCACTCAATCTGGTGTATGTCTTCTAATTCATGATACATTATTATATTAATAAGTAAAAACTGAAGATTATGAATACATATAAGATTTTAAACAAGACACTTGGAGCCGTCGCCCTCAGCATTCTGTTTAGCACTAACGCTATCGCTCAGGAACAGGCTGCCAAGGATATGAAAGTCCTCAACAAGGAAATCAAGAAGAAAGGCAATAAGGTGAACGTCTATATGGACCTCAATCTCGATGACGTGAAACTGGCAAGCAACAAGGGTCTCATCCTTACACCTATTTTATATAAGGGTGAGGATACGCTCAAACTCCCGGCTGTGGAGGTGATGGGTAACAAGAGATACATCTACTACCAGCGTACCAAGAAGACAGCTACCCAGAACCCGCTCATCGTTGCCAAGCGTGAAAACAAGGAGCCACAGACGCTCCGATACGCTTACTCTACTCCTTACCAGGACTGGATGAAGAACTCCAACTTCGCCATCAGCAATGATGCATGCGGATGTAACCAGAAACTGCTGGCAGAAAACCTGCTCACCAACAATGGCGAGGCGCTCGTTACTCCTCAGCAGCTCTATCAGGCTTATCAGCAGCCAAAGGCGGAGGCAGTGAAGATCAGACAGGAAAACGGTTCGGCTAGACTCAACTTCCGCATCAACAAGTGGGATATCGTGAAGGATCTCGGTAACAATACCAATGAGTTGGCTACCATCAAGCAGACGCTCGACCTCGTGAAGAACGATCCGGATGTAACCATCACTTCCATTACCCTCCACGGTTATGCTTCTCCTGACGGCAGCTATGCCAACAACAACAAGCTGTCTCGCAACCGTACCCAGGCTCTCTACAACTATCTGTTGAAGACCTACCCTATCGACAAGAAGCTCTTCAAGGTAGAATCTACAGCTGAGGATTGGGAAGGAACACTGGAGTACATCAAGAGTCACAACATCCCTCAGAAGGAAGCTGCTCTCAAGATCATCAACAGCGATATGACTCCTGACCAGAAGGAACAGACGCTCGCAGCCAAGGCTGGTGAGGCATTCCGATTCCTCGTTGACAAGGTTTGGCCAGGCTTGCGCCGCACAGATTACACCATCGAGTACGACGTGAAGGCATTCAACCTCGAAGAGGCTCGCAGAGTGATCAACACCCGTCCACAGAAGCTCTCTCTGCAGGAGATGTACATGGTAGCCAACAGTTATCCGAAGGGAAGCGCAGAGTACAACAATGTATTCGACACCGCAGTGAAGATGTTCCCTGAAGATAAGCTCGCCAATCTGAATGCTGCTCTTGCTGCCATCGACAGAGGTGACAAGGTTAGCGCAGAGAAGTATCTGAAGAAAGCAGGCACCGGTGCCGAAGTAGATAATGCCCGTGGTTGCCTCGCCGTTCTCAATGAGGATTACGAAGCTGCCAAGCAGTACTTCCAGAAGGCTGTAGCCGGAGGCTTGAAGGGTGCTCAGGAGAATCTCAACAAGCTGAACAAGATTGTGGAGTAAGAGTTTGATTTTTAAGTATAAGTAAAAGAATAAACAATAATATTAATATAAACTAAAAAATTTAATTTAAGAACAAGAAAAGAAAGAATAGTATTTGATTACCCCCGGGCGAAGCCAGTGATGAGGTCTGAGAGACCCGTCCATTTCGCAACTCAAACTAAAAATTTTGTATAACACTTAATAAGTAAAAGATTATGAAGAAAATGAATTTGCTCGTTATGAGCTTGGTATCAGCAGCAGCGTTATCTTTCTCAAGCTGCAGTAACAATGATGATTTAGGTGGTGGCGCAGGTACACAGTCACAGGTTGATGGCTTCTATATGACATTGGCTATCCAGACTCCTACCAACAATGGTACAAGAACTGTTGGTAACAATACTGAAAGTGCTAAGGACGTAGAGCAGGCAGTAACCAAGGGTACATTCTTCTTGGTTGACCAGAAGGGTCATATTGCATTCAGCCGCCCAGTAAATAGCTCTTCTACAAATGAAGATGAAAAATGGAATGGAGCAACCGAGAAACAGAATGGCACTAAGCTCATTAACATTAAGGTTGATCAGGTAGCAGCAGGAACAACCTATAAGGTTTACTTCTTGGCAGGTGATCAAACAATCCCAGCAAACGTAGATCCGGCAGCCTATACATTCACTGCAACCGAAACTGTAGGTGAGTTTGCTAAGCCATTCGCAACAGCTAATAACTTTGCTATGTTCAACCAGAACGACGCAAATGTTAATGGTAATGGATACACCGTTGTTTTCACCAAGGACAATAAGGACAAGAGCAATCCTGCAAAGGTTAATTACCAAAAAAATAAGGATACAGAAGCAGTGCCAAATGCTACTATCAAGATTGAGCGCATTACCGCTCGTATCGATGCTCCTACTGGAATAGCTAACACTATCGTTGCCTACGATGGAACCAAGGAACTTACACAGGCTGTTAAGGATGCAATGGCAGATGCTAAGGCTAAGGTTAAGAGCATCACATTGAACAAATATGCTATTGCAAACCTGACCAACAAGACTAACGTTATGCAGCAGTGGAATACTACTAGCTGGGATCTCCTGATTCCTGAAGGTACAAAACCTGTTTGGCAGATAACAAACGATTTTGGCGAAAAGAAGCTTTATGCTGATGGTGGTTTCAAGACTACTGCAGAAGCTCCAAATAACTATGTTTTGGAGAACAATTCTACAACAGACCCTACAAAGATGTACTTCGAGTACAAGGTTACTTTAAACGATGACCTTGCAAAGGATGGAGTTGCAGACTTTACAGATGGTACATTCTATCGCTACAACAACATCATCTTCTCAAGCTTCAAGCAAATTTTCGAGCAGTACAATGATGTTACAGATATCTTCGGAGCTGGTAAGACCGCTGACGTTATGAAGGGCGAATTGAAGGCTATTCTCGATATGCCAGCAGGTACAGAAAGAGAGACAGCTTTGAAAACCTTCCGCGAGACATACGATATTGAAGTATTCGATAAGGGTATGACCTACTACCAGAAGGAGATCGTTGATAAGAACATCTTGGCAGCAGGAAAGTCTTTGATTCAGCGCAACACTATCTACAAGGTAAACGTTGACAAGATCTTCAACATTGGTGTACAGGTTCCTAATGATGAGGATGAGATTGACAAGAAGTCTTTGTTCTACCTCAGCGTAACAGTTTCTGTTAACCCTTGGGTTCTCAATACACAGAACGTAGAGTTGGGTGACTAATCCCAATCTCTTCGCTTAACCGCAGAAACAGAAAAAAAATGAATGCTCCGGGGATGTACCCCATCCCCCGATCTCAAGATAATTCTTGAAACAACAATACTCTCAATCTCCCGGGGGCTACCCCGCCTCCGGGAGATTAAAAAAGAAAAAGATGATATTGCCGCCAACAGATGGCGGGAACCCCTATCGTGCTGAATCAGCACCACTCAACAAGAAAAAAAAGATGCCGGAGGCTACCCCACTTCTTACGCCCTACGGCACACTAGATATAAGTATAAGTAAAAGAATTAATAAAACACAAACGATATGAAACATTTCATCATCAAAAACGGTTGCAAAGTGGTTTGTATCTCAGCCATCGCACTCTCTTCGCTTTCATCATGCATGAAAGACGATCTGACGAATTGTCCTGCACCAAAGGTGTCGCTCAAGTTCGATTATACATATAATGTTGAGAACGCTGATGCCTTCTCCCAGGAAGTGAAAAACCTCAACGTCTATGTTTTCGATAAAAACGGTAAATACTTCGATACCTATACGCAGTCAGCCGACAAATTCGAAACGGGTCACAGTATGGACATCACAGACTTACAGGAAGGTAAATACACCTTCGTCTGCCTGGCACGTGACAAGAAACCTACAGGTAGCAGAGCCGACGGTGACGACGAGATGGAGTTCAGCTTCACCCAACTCACACCAGGTGTTTCTACCATCAACGACCTGCAGGAGGAAATGGGAAAGAAAGACGGAGAGGCTTCTGTCAACAACAAGAAGTTCACCGCACTCTACACCGCCCAGACATCTCTCGACTTCAAGGGCAAGAAGGACACATCCGGCAAACTGAGCTTGATGAAATGTACCAAGACCTACCGCATCGTGATGCTTCCTTACGATAACGACCAGCAGGGATTCGTGGCAGAAAACTTCGACGTAAGAATCAAGGGTTCGGCTGCCCTCCTCGACTACAAGGGCGACAAGGTAAAGGATGCCAACGGAGTAGAACAGAACAAGCCGATTACCTACGTGCCTTACAACGAGAAACTGGTGGTGAACTCCAGCGGTAATACCCAGGTAGAAGGTGAAGAAATCGACAAGGCTCTGGTTTACGACCTGTCTTCTTCCAGAATGTTCGAGCGCAAGGATGATGTAAGCACCCGCAACACCGACAGTAAGGAGTACGACGACAAGCGAATCGTAATCACCGACAAGCGCACAGGCAAGGTTATCTTCAACCACTCACTGCCATGGTTCCTCGCTCTCTGCGGCGAGCGCACCGACAAGGGCTGGGAGGATCAGGAATACCTCGACCGCCAGGATCACTACACCCTCGTATTCTACGTTCCAAGTCCAGGTTCCGACTACCACATGGATGCTAGAATCAAGGTGAATGGATGGGTTCTCAATCTGCAGAATGCAGACCTCGGAACCAAATAAGGAAACAGTGCTACCCACACTGTATAGAGAGAAAGAAAAGTATAAGTATAAGTAAAAGATTAAAAAGATGAAACGCTATAACTCAACTTTGATCAAGATGACACGCCGGCTAGGCATGGCTATCGCAGCCTTGCTCATGTTGAGCACAATGGCATCTTGTTCAGACCAAGATTCGCAGGCACCTGCAACTGGCGATGAAGCTTACCTCAACCTGAGCTTCTCTACCGCCAGCGCCACGACTTCCAGAGCAGGCGGAACAGGAAATATCGGAAACGACGAGACCCAGGCTAATCCTAACCAAGAGAGCGACATTCATAGCATCAAGGTATGGGTGTTTAAATCAGGAACAAAAGGAGAAGCCAAGCCTATCGCCTACAAGGAAGACAACACTCCTACTGCTGTTGGCGGAGGTACCGCCAACGGCAACTACACGCTGAACTTGAGATTCTTGCGTAAGATCAACGGTGAAGAACTCAAAAACATCGACCTCTATATTCTGGCAAACTCAGAGAGTACCAATATGGCTGATAAGCTGAAGAATAAGGATCTCCGCAGCATTACCCGTGCAGACCTGCAAGGTGTAACCTTCGATAATCCATTCGGCATTACAGCAGAAGGTAAGGCTCAGACAACAGAGGTTCCAACCGGCAAGGGTCTCCCTATTTCCCGTGCCATTACCAACATAGCAATAGCCGATCACGTAGCTGATACCGAGGCTAGTGCAAAGGGCAAAGGAATTTCAATTCCTCTGGTTCGCGCCGTTTCCAAGCTTCACTTCTATTTCGCCCGCACGGCAGATGCTGATGCCTTGACAGAAAATGTGAAGGTAACAAAAATTGAAATAGATGGAAACACCTTCCCAACAGAAAGCTATGTCTTCCCTGATGAAGAGGATTATGCAACTGCTAATGCCAACAAGGCAGCAACAAGCAATAAGTACGGAACTCCTTCTTATGTTGCTACTCCCCTCAAACTTGACGGTGTAGAGAATGCCAAAATCAAGGCTGTAGCAGATCCGCTTGCTTATAAGCGAGGACCAGGTGAAACAGCTCAGACTTATATGAACCGCATGAATAATGAAATCGGTGGACATAACTTGAGTTATCTTCGTGAAACCAACAAGCCTATCACAGGTAAGATTTACTATCAGTTGGCAGAAGGCGGCAGCGTAAAATCTCAGGGATTCACCATTCCATCCAGCGGCAACGCTATCCGCAACCGAGAGCTCGTAGTTTACGGCTACTTCCTCCAGGGTGGAGCCCTCTGTCTCGACTGGCAGGTAATGCCTTGGAACAAGGTAACTTCTGAAATCAGCTGGAACAATGTAAATTGCCAGATGTATGCTTGGCAGACAGGTTCAACTTTGAATCCACAGGGAGGTGATGCTGAAGGTCTCTACTGTCTAGTAAACTATCCAAGATATAAGGATACAGACCATAAGATATTAGAGGATAAGAAATCGGGAGCAGCCTTCTATATCAAGGTAGATGGTCCTACAGGACTGGTTTGGAAAGCACATCTCACCAACCCTACTGAGTTTGCTTTCAACTATGATAAATCTACCGAAAGCACCAACTGCGTTTCTACAGGCATCGCCCGAAAAGATCCTTATCAGATCAAGGTAGAAGCCGTGAATCCATGGACAACCAATGCTTCATGGGATAAGTTGACTCCTTGGGCAAAAGATAAGGGCAGCAATCCTGTATATACCGACCTCTACGTAACCGTATCTCTGGATGGTATCCATGAATACGAGGTAGAAATCAACCCTGACAACGCAGGAGGTATGTATCAGAAAGGAAGAAAGTTTGCAGGAACCAATACCCGCATCCGCATCTTCCAGCTGCAGGCTACCAAGGGAACTGCCTACGATAAGCTTCAGAGCAATAGTGGACATTATACTAATTATTTAAAATAAGGAGGGCAAACAATGAAAGCAATATCAAAATACTTTGCGATGTGTGCAATCGCCCTCTTAGGGCTTGCAAACACATCTTGCATGAGCGATGATATGGACGGCACACCGAGTTGCGACTACGATGTGGTGCTGGAATATAAAGTAGGCGGTTCTGCTACTGAAACCCGTGCAGCTGTTACCCGTGCTGCAGTAGAGGATGGATCAGAAGATCTCAATGAGAACCTGATCAATCGCCTCGACCTCTTCGTCTTCGATGCAGCCGGAAAGCTCGTCAAGAGTCTTCCTCTTACAGATGCTTCTGTTCAGGGCAGTCCTACTACAGATTACAAGCACAAGAAGTTGGAAAGCAACCAGCTGAAGCGTTCAGATATTACAGGCAACACCCTCTATCTGGTAGCAAACCTGGATAATATCAGCGACATTACAACATTGGATGAACTGAAAGCTGCCACCATCAACAAGGCAGCCACCTTCAATCCCAAGGCAAAGCAGACTTCATTCGTGATGGATGCCAAGATGGAGGAGACGAAACAGATTGTGAACGGAACGATTCACATCCAGTTTCAGCTGAAGAGAGCGCTTGCCAAGATCCGCCTCAACGTACAAGATGACAAGGGCAAAACAGTAGCTCCTACAGAGTATGCCTGTCAGTTGATACACTACGCTGCAGATGGCGCTATCATCGCAGAAGGTACCAGCACAAACAATGCATTGAATACCGAAGCCGCTGCCAGCAGTAAGGTAACTGCTCCTGCCGTCACACAAGACAACAAGGCTGTGTTCTACTCATACGCTAACAGTTGGATTGACAAGAAAAAGAAGCCGTATGAAGAAGAGCCAATCGATGTCAGCAAGCAGACCTACATCCTGCTCAAGGCAAAATACAACGGCAAGGATTACTTCTACAAGGTGCCGGTTAACAAGCGCCTCTACGAAGACAACGATGCCGCAACAATAGATTGGACCAAATACGAGCCTCTCTATCGCCTCGACCGCAACACCATCTACGACGTAACAGCCAAGGTGGACAGAGAAGGAGGCAGTGATCCAGAGCATCCGGCGGAACTGAAAGTCTTACCAACAGTATTGCCTTGGGAAACCGGAGCAAATTACACTTTCAATGATGCCATCTCTATCAAGACAAACATCAAGAAGAATGGCGAGAACAGTAGTAAGATTGCATTCAACAATGCAACATTCGGACCAAAGATCTCATTCACGGAGATGAATACCAATGGTAAGAGCTGGGTGCTCCAGACAGACAGCCCAGACTACGGATTCATTTATGCCGACAAGTTAAAGGCTGATGGTTCTTACGATCTGGCTGACGTAATGACCGTGATTACAGGCAACGGTACCACTACAGAGGTTAAGCCTTTCTATGTGGTTCCAAGATCGGTACTCGACTATACCCAGCGTGACAACTATACCTGCCGTGTATATATGGTAGCCTATAGTCCAAACATGAAGGTAATCATCAATGCCCCTTCTGATGGAAGCGCAGGTACAGCCACTGGAACGGGAACAAAGACCGATATGGAATTCACCCAAATAAAGTAAACTAAGAGATATAAACAACAATAAATGACAAACATCATGAAAACGTTGAATATATATAAGAATACGACACTGGCACTTATGGCTCTCACCATGGGATTATCCCTTGTGGGTTGCGCAGAAGACTCTGAGCTCATCTATCAGGGAGTTCAGCAGTTGAGCGTGAAGCCTCTCATCCTTGACAACAAGGTTTCGAGAGCAACTACCGCTTCTGAAGCAAACCTCAACGAGGATAAGCTCTATAATTTCAACATCAAGATGTTTGGTGAATATAATGAGTGCAAGGTAGATAAGACTTTCACTGGCGGCTTGAAGAGCGGCGAGGAGAAAGTGATTGCTCAAAATAACTGGAAAGTAGATAATGATCTGCAGGAAGGTAATACTTACAGCGTGAAATCTGTGGCTAATGCCACAGGTTCAGGCGATGTACAGACCGACGAGGATATCTGGAAGCCATACGATGCTACCAGCAACAGCAACAAGATGTTCCTGATGAGTAGCGAACAGAACTACCCGGTAACCAAGGAACCTACACAGACCATTCCAGTTAATCTGGCTCGTGCAGCTGCCAAGATTGCCCTTACCATTCATGTTGACGTTGAAGGTTATACAGCTGGTCAGGCAAAATGGCAGTTGAAGAACTACAATGCCAAGACTACTATCTTCGGCAGCAATACAGAAACTGAGTTGAAGGATGGTGAAATGGTGGAAGCACAGGGTGCAAGTGGCGAATATACCGTAACCACTTACAGTTATGCCACTCAGTGGACAGACGATACCAATGCGCCAGCCATCTACCTCCAGGTTCCTCTTACAGCCGATGGCAATACGGAGATAAACCATTACAAGATTCCTGTCCGTGACCCTAAGGCTACCGGTGAGGATGCCAAGAAGCTGAACCGCAACACCATCTATACCATTGATGCCAAGATCAACAACAAGGGCGGCAGCTCTGAGATTGAATACATCACTACTGGTAAGGTTGTCTATGATGTTCTCCCTTGGTCGGATGGCGGTACTACTGATATCGATGCCAATACTTCGTATCTGATGGTGACTCCAAAGGTTGTCTATATGAAGAATGTAGATGAGGATATGAGCGTGACTTATAAGTCTTCCAGCCCAGTGAATATCGTTAGTAAAAAGGTGTACTACATTGATAATGAAGGAAATACAGAAGAGTATTTTCAAGGATATGTAGAAACTGTCTATGAAACGACTATAGAAAAAGTATGGGTAGATGGGCATTGGAGTTGGCATGGATGGATTGATGGACACTACGAAGATAAAGAAGTAAAAAAAGAAGTCCAGTTCAAACCATACCCAACAAAGATGGAATTGCAGAACGAAAAGGATGGAGAAAATCTCGGTGGTAAGATCGTCATTAAATCTCCTATCCCGAAGAATCGCTTCTCCAAGTATATCGTCTTGACATTAAAAAATGCTGAGGGTAAAGAAGCAACTGTAAAATACAAGCAGTCACCTCTGATTGAAACACAGAACTTCTTCGGAGACTATTCTTCTAGAAGTAAAAGCGGATGGGCATATCGTACAGCTGAAGGCCAAAAAGTCAAAGGCCAACACACCTATGATCATTCTGGTGGATATTTGGCAAAATATTACGAAAATGGCTATATCTACAGCTTTAGATACAATAGAACTGTTGATGATTTGAGAAACAACCGTATGTACATTATACAAGTTTCAAGTACGAAAGATAGCAAATATAATATTGCGCATCCAAACATCGATAAATCTACTGGCTATACTAATGACGAAGTCGTATCTCCTGCATTTATGATTGCTTCACAGCTAGGAGCTGTACAATCGGGATCTTTTAATCAAACCACAGCAAAGACGCATTGTGAAACGTACCGGGAAGTAAAGAAAGAGAACGACAAACAAGTAATATATGATGGTTGGCGCCTCCCAACAAAGACAGAGATACAATTCATTGTTGACTTCCAAAAGGAATCATACAAGAATAACAAAGGTGAGAAAAAACAGCCAATCAAGCCAGTATTGGAAGGTGCGAATTATTATACATTGAATAATATTGATGTTGCAACCAACATCAGTGGAGCCAACTCTGGTACTTTCGTCCGCTGCGTTCGCGACCTCACTCCAGCAGAGGTTGAAGAGTTAGATAAACAAATGAAGTAATAACATTTAAGGAAGTTACGAAATGAAAAAGATAAAGACATATATCGGAATAATGGCAGCGCTGTTAACAATGTTGACAGCCTGCACCGACAGCATGGTGGACAATGGCGTTCCTTCCAAGAATGAGATAGGCACGTATCAAGCCCACTTCACCATCTCCGTTCCAAACTACTCGAAAGTAGAGAGCAGAGTAGCTAACTTCGCAACCGAAGGTATTGCAAGCGCTAACGATATGAAGCTGCTGTGCTTTGACAAAGATGGTTATTTCCTGGGACTTGCCAAAAACCTGAATATCGAGTCGGTGGCAACCAATGACATCAAGGCGGATGGCGGATCGGACAAGAAGAACATCACCGCAACGATTCCTACGGGAACCGCCCGCATCCACATCATGGCGAATGCCACTGCCGACAATACAGTAACTACGGGCAATCAGGCGATTGATTTCAACAAGTCAGCAGAATGGATTGGAAGACATGAGAACAACCTCATGACCAGCTTCGATAACAGAAACAACAGTCTGCAGCACGACAAGATGGTATATTGGGGTTATGTCAAGAAGAATACTCCAGAAGAAATGACAGATTTCCTCACCAAGGATAAAGTGGCAAACAATGTAATCCATCTGCTCCGCAACCGTGCCAAGATTGAAGTGAAATGGGAGGATCCAAACATCAAAAACATCAGATATGCACTGGGCAACGTGATGCAGCATGGAACGGTAGCTCCATTCAATAGAGAGCAGACAAAGCTGACTTTCCCTGAAACCAATATGCTGACAGATGCAGCTGCGTGGAAAGCAGAATGCACCTACATTACTCCATCGCTGGATCCAACAAGATGGCCTTCGGAAGGAGAAAAATTCTCCGTAGGAGATGATGAAATGTGGCCAAACAGCAGCAACCTGCCTATGCAATATACATTTGAACAGGAAAACTCTTTGGAAAAGCCACTCAAGGTAATCATGGAGGTGACATACGAGGGCGGAGATACAAAATGGTTCCAGGTTCTGCTCCAGAACGAGGGTGTCCAGATTCCTGTCAAGAGAAACCATCTCTACCGAATCAACATCAAGAGATTGGGCAAGAATCTGGGTTACAGCTCAGCAGAACTTGCATACAATGGTACTCCTGCCAACAACCCATGGATTACGGTAGAAGACATCATCCAGGAAATTTCTGATGGTACTTATACGATGAATATCGTAGATGGTACTTACCAGATGTTGACACAGGAATCAGCCAACAGCGAGCAGACCATCGACTTTGAATATAAGGGTGAGGCTAATCAAACTGCAGCCGACTTCAACGTCTCCTGGACAGAGAACAAGAACTTCACAAAACTGGATGGTGGAAAGCTTCCTGTACCTACAGTACAGTATAACGCAGCAACCGGTAAGGGAACCATCACATACAAGATTGGTGATATCAGTGCCGGTGAATGTAAGACTGCCACCATCAAGCTGGTAGATAAGAAGCATGGATTGACTAGAAACATCCATCTCTACAGTATCAGCAATGTGGACTTCAAGTTCCCAACTGAAATTACAATGGGTAAGGAGGTAACTTCAAAAGCCAAACTGACCTTCACAATTCCAAGTTACTATCCTAAGGAATTGTTGCCAATAGAAATTGAGATTGCATCCAACGATGTGAACCCAATAGGCAGCGATGTAAAGGTAGCTTCTACATCAGAGGTTGACGGAGGCGCAGGCTGGAACTGTTGGTTCGTCACCAAGTATGAAGTTCCAAGTGTGATTGGAGCTTCTCAAACCATCACAATGAAGAATGTACGTGCCGTAGCAGGTACTAGTGGTAAATTCTTCATCAAGGCTAAGCACTACAATAGCAACAAGCCTTGGGAGGTGACAATCAACTACAAATAAAGAATTAGCAAAATACAAAAGTTAAGAATCATATATCAGTAAGAGAGGAGGGAAGGAAGTTGGGAATACTTCCTCCCCCTTGTTTTAGTTATTATAAGACATTATTATCATTTACTATTATACAAATTTGCGAAGACTAGACTAGACTGGTCGTTGGAATTTTAGTTGCCGAGGTGACTCACCTTCTAAGATTCCACGACTTTTTTTGTGCCCTGAAAGAACACCTCATTCATAGGCATGCACACCTCGTTCATAGGAATACACGCTTCATTCATAGGCATACACGCCCTGAAAGGGCAGAAGCTCCTAGCCCAGGGCATCGCCCTGGGGATAATGGCAATCAGCAATGCGCCCTGTAAGGGCAAAAGCTTTGCAATCATCTGGTTCTTTGAAGCTTTTGCCCTTACAGGGCGACAGGTTTGCAAACATATCTACCCAGGGCGATGCCCTGGGAGGGCACTGAAAAAGTCCCTTCATAGGTTATGTT
>ERZ1034678.222-NODE-222-length-32349-cov-36.608163_pt1 | contig 32349 bp, 28 predicted proteins | sample MGYA00520640_ERZ1034678 | MGnify/ENA primary metagenome ERZ1034678 (study PRJEB33766, sample SAMN09781767) | gut metagenome | biome: gut microbiome | host: Homo sapiens | place: Madagascar | study: EMG produced TPA metagenomics assembly of the PRJNA485056 data...
AAATAAAAATTTATTTAGAAACCTCAATATTATCCTATTGGGTAATGGATTAATGACAATTATTGTCCTTAAATATAATTGTGTTAGCAAAAGGAGAACAATTATTTACGAAAGTGGGGTTCTAAGATGACGCAAAACGCAGAAGAAACAGAGAAAAAGCCGATTAGTGTAATTATTGTAGAGGATTTTAAACTGACAAGAGTAGGTTTGAGATGCGCATTGAATGCAAATAAAGATATTAATGTGGTTGCAGAAGCAGAAGATGCAATTGAAGGTCTTAAATTAATAGAAAGATATAAGCCTGATGTAATTTTAATGGACTTAGGTCTTCCTGGCATGAACGGAATTGAAGCAATGGTTAAGTGTAAGGAAATGCACTTTGAATCAAAAATTATTGCCTTAACATCACATGATAGAAGTGAAGAAGTTTTGGCAGCTCTAACATCAGGCGCAAGTGCCTATTGTTTAAAAGATATAGATCCTAACAAACTTGCAGATGTTGTAAGAGATGTTTCTACAGGTGTTTGTTGGATTGATCCAATGGTTGCACAAATGACACTAAATTCTTTGCCAAAGGTTGATAATGTCGGAATACTTCCAAATAAATCTCATGCAGAAGGATGCGTTCCTTTAACTGAAAGAGAATTTGAAGTGCTAAAACACCTTGTTTCCGGTAAAAGCAATACCGAGATTGCTAAAGAATTGATAGTAAGTGTCCATACGGCAAAAGCTCATGTTTGCTCTATTTTGCAAAAGATGTGCGTAAATGATAGAGTTCAAGCAGCAGTAAAAGCCGTAAAAGAAGGAATGGTCTAATTTAGTTTTATTTATAATTTTATATGAAATATTATTCAGCGCTCTTACAAAAGAGCGCTTTTTTATTTCAGATATGCTGTAATTGTTGTATTTGCCTTTATTAAATCTGTTACTCTTATTTAATCTCATCTATAATCTTTTCAACTTGTGATTTTAAATATTCATAAGTAGAATTGTTGTCGATTATGTAATCCCAATTCTTTTCGTTATCTAAACCTACTTCTGTGATATCGTTTTCACCGACCAATTGCCCTCTTTTAGCTCGAGTTTCTCTGGTTGCTTCTACTCTTATTGTAATAGCTCCTGCATTTTTAAAAACTTCATATTCGTGTGGAACTCTAACGTCTGTAACTATAATGTTACCTTTTTGGTTAATAATTTTCTTTAACCAATAATCCGGATCTTGTTCCCTCCCCCAGTTACCTAAAACAATTAAATCAGAACGATATTTCGCTTTGTTCTTCTCTATTTCATCATATGTCAAACCTTTTTGCGCTCCATATGTCAATTTGATTATATCACCCATTGCGCATCTTCTGTAATTTGGCATTTTATCAAGCATTATTTTTGCAGCAGTATCTTTGCCTGCATATTGTTTGCCTGAAAATATTATAATATTATCTGCCATGTGTTCTCCTTTTTGTAAAATGTTGCCTTAATTATTTTTAACATAAAATTTGCAATATTGCTATGTTCGTCGTAGCATGGGTAAGCACGCTATAAAACAGAAATTTTTATGCATGCAAATAAGTGTAATTAGTACAATATATTGGAATATGTTATGGCATTAAATTTTCAAGAACTGGTTTTTAATTTACAAAAATTTTGGTCGGATTATGGTTGCATAATTCAACAACCTTATGATATCGAAAAAGGTGCATCTACTATGAACCCTGCAACTTTCTTGCGTTCATTAGGTCCTGAACCTTGGCATACAGCAATGATTGAGCCTTGCAGAAGACCAACTGATGCAAGATATGGCGAAAATCCTAACAGATTGGGACATTATTATCAATTTCAAGTTATCTTGAAACCTTCACCTGATAACGCTCAAGAACTTTATTTGAAAAGTTTGGAAGCTATGGGAATTGACCTTAAAGAGCATGATGTTAGATTCGTTGAAGATAACTGGGAATCACCAACACTCGGTGCTGCCGGTGTTGGTTGGGAAGTTTGGCTTGATGGTATGGAAATTACCCAATTTACTTACTTCCAACAAGTTGGAGGTGTTGAGGTTAAACCTGTTGCACTGGAACTAACTTACGGATTGGAACGTATTGCAATGTATCTTCAAAACAAAGAATCAGTTTACGATATTATGTGGAACGATACATTAAAATATGGAGAAATCTTCTTACAAAACGAAATTGAGCAATCTAAATACAATTTTGAAGTTAGTGATGCAAAAGCTTTATTTACGGCATTTGATTTATATCAAAAAGAAGTAGATAATTGTATTAACGCAAAACTTGTATTGCCCGCTTATGATTACGTTCTAAAATGCTCTCATACATTCAATCTTTTGGATGCTCGAGGTGTAATCAGTAAAGATGAAAGAATTAACTTTATCAACCGAGTTAGAACAATGGCATCTGCAGTTGCAAGATTATACGTTGAACAAAGAAAAGAGATGGGTTTCCCTCTTTGTAAATAATAAATTTATACTGTAAACAACTAAACATAAGGAAAATGAATGGCTGAAAAATTTCACCGTGCGACATTTACTCGCAACTTTTTGAAAACTATTACTAGAATTAAAAATCCTGACGAGATGTTAGCTGAAGCAAAAGCAGAAGGATTAGAAAAAACTCTTGGAGTTTTTGATTTAATAATTCTTGGTGTAGGTGCAATTATAGGATCTGGAATATTTGCAGTTGTAGGTATTGCTGCAGCAGGAAGTGCTGACGGTTCTTCTTTAGGTGCAGGTCCTGCGCTTATTATTTCTATGATAATTGCTGCTTTTGCGTGTATATTCTCTGCACTATGTTACTCTGAGTTTGCAACGATGATTCCTGTTGCGGGTGGTGCTTATACTTATACATTTGCAACATTGGGAGAATTTGCGGCTTGGATGGTTGGCTGGGTTTTGATGCTGGAATATGCGATTGGCTTTATTGCCGTTGCTTGTGCTTGGTCGAACCACTTTGTTCAATTTTTGAGTGGGTTTGAACATGTTTTACCGGCATGGTTGGCTCATCCTGCAGTTTGGCTTGTAAACGACAGTTTCTCTGCTGCAAAAATTGCTGCGGCTGACGCTTCTATTCATATTCCAACTTTATTTGGAATACCAATTTGTATAAATTTACCTGCAATTATAGTAGTACTTTTAACAACAATGATTTTGGTTAAAGGTACAAAAGATTCTACTAAGATGGCAGGAGTTATGGTTTTTATTAAGTTGGCGGTAATTGCTTTATTTGTAGTTGCTGGAGCTTTCTTTGTAAAACCTGATAACTGGGTTCCTTTTGCACCGAATGGTGCTGCCGGAATTTTTGCCGGTGCGTTTTTAATATTCTTTGCATACATCGGTTTTGATGCTTTGGCTACGGCAGCAGAAGAATGTAAAAATCCTCAAAAAGACTTACCGATTGGTATTATCGGTTCATTAATCATTACAACAATTGTTTATGTTTCAGTTGCACTTGTATTAACAGGTTTACAAGATACATCAAGTGCTGTTCCGTTAGCATTTTTGAAAGCTCCAATGGCTTATTGCATGTCTATGCTAAAAATGAATTGGGCTGCCGGTTTGATTTCAATAGGCTCTTTGGCAGGCTTAACATCGGTTTTATTAGTGTTAGAAATGGCTGCAACCAGAATTTTGTATGCAATGAGCAGAGATCATTTCATTTCTCAGAGATTTCAAAAATTACACCCTAAATTCCACACACCGGCTCTTTTGACTTGGACTGTTGGAATTTTAGCAGTTGTAGGTATTTTAACTCTTAATCTTGATGTTGCAGCAGAACTTTGCAATTACGGAACATTTACATCTTTCATAATTGTGTGTGTTGCAGTTTTAATTTTAAGAAAAACTGACCCCGAAAGACCGAGACCATTCAAAGTTCCGTTTTCACCTGTTACTCCAATTTTGGGGATAATTTGTTGTGGCGGATTGATGATTTACAAATCAATGCAACCTTCAGGTTCAGCTTTGTTGTTCCCTGTTTGGTTAGGTTTCGGTGCAATAATTTATTTGTTATATGGTTTTGTTAAAAACAGACTTAATGAAAATAAAATACACCTTGAAAAAGTAGAACTAAAAAAACAAGAAATGATGAAATAATGGAATTAAAATCTATAATACAAAATGCTTTAAAAAAGAAAAGCCCCGATGAATTGATAGCTGTAAGCAAAAAGTCTGAATTGAAAAAGACTTTGAACGTATTTGACCTAATTGTTTTAGGTATTGGTGCAGTTGTTGGCACTGGTATTTTTACAATTATTGGTTCTGCAATTCAAGGCGGACCTGAAAGTGCAGGAGCAGGCCCTGCTATTGTAATTTCAATGGTGTTAGCCGCAGTAGCATGCGTTTTTTCAGCTCTTTGTTATTCCGAAATTGCTGCAATGATACCGGTTGCCGGAAGTGCTTATACGTACACGTACGCTACAATGGGTGAATTTATGGCATGGATGGTTGGTTGGATTTTAATGCTTGAATATGCAATTGGAAATATTACTGTTGCATGTGCTTGGACTGGATATTTTGTTCAGTTCTTAAAAGGTTTTAAGCATATTTTACCTGATTTTATTGTTAACTATCCATTATGGTTAAGAACAGATTATAGATATATGCTTTCATATTGTGATAAGTTTGGATTAGATCCGCATACGCAAATGCCATATTTATTTGACAAAATACCTGTGGCTATAAATATTCCTGCTATGGTAATTGTGTTACTTTTAACTATTCTTTTGATTAAGGGAGTTAAAGAGTCAACAAGATTTGCAAGTATTATGGTTGGCGTGAATATGTTCATGATTATATCTTTTATTGTAGTTGGTGCGTTTTATGTAAAACCTGAAAACTGGGTTCCTTTTGCACCAAACGGTTTTGAAGGTGTATTTATGGGCGCATTTTTAATCTTTTTTGCATATATTGGATTTGATGCGATTTCGACAACAGCAGAAGAAACTGAAAATCCGCAAAGAGATTTACCGATTGCGATTTTGGGAACGCTTATTATATGTACAATTTTGTACGTATGTGTTGCCCTTGTTTTGACAGGAAATGTACCTCTTGGACATATTGATATCCAAGCTCCAATAGCACATGCTATGCGTGCAATTGGAATGAATTGGTTTGCAGGTTTAATTTCTATTGGTGCATTGTGTGCATTAACTTCAGTTCTATTGATTTACCAATTGGGGACAACAAGAATTTTGTACGCAATGAGCAGAGATAGATTTTTGCCGAAATCTTTGAGATTAATTCATAAAAAATATAGAACTCCGCATGTTTTGACTTGGATTTCAGGGATTGTGGTTATAATATGTGCTTTATTTATGGATTTGAATATTTCAGCTGAATTGTGTAATTTTGGAACATTTACATCGTTTATTATAATTTGTATTGCAGTTCTGATTTTGAGGAAAACAGATCCGGATAGACATAGACCGTTTAAAGTTCCGTTTTCACCTGTATTCCCAATTTTGGGAATAATTACTTGTGGCGGATTGATGGTATTTTCTATGAAATTTTTAACTACATCGTCGCTATACTTCCCATTGTGGTTACTAATCGGAGTAGCGATTTATGCAACATACGGCTATAGTCAAAAACGTCTTGAAGAAAAACAAAAAAGCAAAAGAATGCAAAAAACTAAAGTTGGGGTGTAAAAAGTAGCTAGGCAATTTCGGAAATAAAAATTGTCATACTGAGGACAATAGTCCGAAGTATCGCATGGTTGGTAAAATTTTATCAACACAGCGATCTTAAAAGATTGCGCAACAAGTGCGTAATGACAGATTATAGTCATGCTGAACTTGTTTCAGTATCTTGTGGTTTGAACCACTCTCCTGCCTTTCAGTCACCCTCAGCACAAGGCAGACAGGGTCACACGCATCGCACAGCTCTGCGGTTCCCTTTGTCTCCCCAAGTGGCGAGAGGAAAGATTAGATGTATTGGAAACATGAAAGAAAATATCTTTTCCAATAAGGTCTATTCACTATTCACTTATTCATCCTGATACAGACTTCTCACTTTTCACTTCTCACGAAAAACAGCTTTTGGGAAATAAAGAGAGATTATCCATGGTAAACAATTATTAAAAACTCCCGTATTACCTTGTATTCAAATCTTTACAAGATATAATAAGTGTATAAAGTGTACTTATTAATTAAGAGAGAGAGATAGGGTATTTTAAGGAGTAAAGATGATTAGACTAGACTACCGTAATACTGACGCAAATATTATTGGGAACGATAATGGGTTAAATATTCAAGAAGAATTTGCAAAATATAAAGATGCTATTGCTCATATCATTTCTGATTTGAACAAAAGAAAAGACAAACCCGGTCAGTGGTTACAGTGGATGAACTTAGGCTATAATGAAGAAACTCTTTGGTACGTAAAAGAATATGCCTCTATGGTTCAAGGGCGTTTTGATAATATTCTTGTTTTGGGAATTGGTGGTTCTGCATTAGGTGGAATGGCATTGTCAGAAGCTTTGTTAAAGCCTTATTGGAATTTACTTACTCCTGAACAAAGAAATGGTTTACCTCGTATCTTCTTTCTTGATAATATTGACCCTGACACTATTACAGGTTTGTTTGAAGTTATAGATTTGAAAAAAACTCTTGTTAACGTTATTACAAAATCAGGTTCGACAGCAGAAACAATGTCGCAGTTTATGATTGTTAAAAATATTCTTGAACAAGAATTGGGTTCAAATTACAGATATAATTTAGTTGCGACAACAGATAAAAAAACAGGTATTTTAAGACAAATTGCAGAACAAGAAGGATATAAAACTTTTGTTGTTCCAGATGATGTTGGCGGGAGATTTTCTGTGTTCTCAGCAGTCGGCTTAGTTCCGCTTGCGCTTGTCGGAATCGATATTGATGAAATTATGAATGGTATCAAGGATATGGATTTAGCTTTGAAAAACACTGATATCAATGAAAATATCGCAGCTCAAAATGCTCTGATTCATTATTTGATGGATACGCAAAAAGGTAAAAATTTGTCTGTAATGATGCCTTATTCAAGTCGTTTGAAATATGTTTCTGATTGGTATGTTCAATTATGGGCAGAATCTTTGGGCAAAAATAAAGATAAAGACGGGAATGATGTTCATATTGGTCCAACACCTATTAAGGCATTAGGTGCAACGGATCAACACTCACAAATTCAATTGTACAACGAAGGACCAAATGACAAGGTTATCAACTTTATTAGAGTTGGAGAATTTGACAATAATTTAGAAATTCCTAATATCTTTGAATACACCGGTATTGGATATTTGGGAGGGAAAACAATTAATCAGTTGATGAACGCAGAAGCTGATTCAACAAAAGTTGCTTTAACTGATTACAACAGGCCAAATGTAACAATTACTTTGGATAAAGTTGATGGTTATAATGTTGCTCAATTGCTTTATATGTTGGAGGTTCAAACTGCCATTGCAGGAGAATTGTACAATATCAATACATTTAACCAACCGGGTGTTGAGCAGGCTAAAAATTATACATACGCCTTGATGGGTAGAGCGGGTTATGAAGAATCTGCGCAATCATTGCAAGCCAAAATGGCTATGATATAGTATAATTTGGCTATTTTTGTTTTATATGTGCAAAATATTGAAAATTGTTGTAAAATAATTAAATGATAAATATGTTGAAAAAAATATTTGTTATATTAATTTTGTTTATCGGACTTCCTGTTTTGGCAGAAACCTTAAAAGCAGGTATTTCGACTGTTGATAGTATTCCAAATTCTTTTTATGGAAGTTGGAGAGTTGTTGCAAAGCTTGATAAGCAATCTGGTTCTGCATATTTTAAACCTCAAGCAGTAGATTTTTGGAACTTATCTCGCACCGGTAACGTCATTTATTTAGAAAACCCGTTTTCAGGAGCTAATGCCACTGTAAAACTGGATTATGTAGACGGAAATTTAATAAGATTTACAAAAACAGGGGATTACGATGGAAACAAAAAACTTACCGATACAGTGGATTTAAAACTCAACGGAGATAAGTTTACGGGGGTGAATTATATTACGCTTGAAACTTTTTCTATCAGAGATAATTCGTTGATTAAAAAAGATACTGCAATTTATCTTCTTGCTGGAGAAAAGATTTCAGGTACAAGCATTACAGGGAATTAGGTTATGGAAAATTTAAGTTTTGATACGATTATTTTGGGTGGAGGACCAGCCGGTCTTTCTGCTGCTATTTATGCTGCAAGGGGTGCAGTATCTACTGCAATTATTGACAAAAACATGTTCGGAGGGCAACCTTCAAATTATTTGGAATTAGAAAATTACCCCGGATTTCAGGTAATTGGGGGATACGATTTGATGGAAAAATTTGAAGAACATGCTGACCAATTTGGAGTTAAGAAATTTCCTATGCAGGAAATTGAAAAAATTGATTTGTTGACAAAAAAGATTTATACAAAAGAATTTGAATTTTCAGCCAAAACTATTATTATTGCGACAGGCGCACAACCAATGAAACTGGGGGTTAATGGAGAAAAAGAATTTATTGGTAGAGGTGTAAGTTATTGTGCAGTTTGTGATGGAGCTTTTTACAAAGATAAAATTGTAGCAGTTGTAGGTGGTGGAAATTCTGCAATTGAAGAAGCCATGTACTTGACAAAATTTGCCTCAAAAGCTTACGTTATACATAGGAGAGATGAGTTAAGGGCTGACAAGATAATACAAAAACGAGCTTTCGAAAATAATAAAATAGAATTTGTTTGGGATAGTGTTGTACAAGAAATTAGAGGAGAAAACACCGTTAATTCAATTGTTTTGAAAAATGTTAAGACTGAAACCGAAACAATTCTGGTAACTGATGGAGTGTTTCCTTATATCGGAATTGTTCCAAATGTGACGGATTTTAGCGGACAATTAGAGCAGGATAGAAACGGCTTTATCAAAACTGATGCAACAATGGCAACTTCTGTTGATGGTGTTTTTGCAGTTGGAGATGTTCGTAATACGCCATTAAGACAAGTTATAACCGCAGCTTCAGATGGAGCAATTGCAGCAGTTTATGCCGTTAAATATGTAGAAGAAGTGGCAATGTTGCATAAGTATTAAAGTCAAAGTATTGTTATAAATAGTAGGGCGGGATATCAATCCCGCCACAACTTTTCTTAATTAAATTTAATTATTTTCTAAATACGATTTCGTCGTTATCTACATCTATTATGACTTTATCGCCTCGTAAGAATTTTTGTGCCAATATCTGTTTAGATAATGGGTTTTCTATCAATTGACGAATTACACGTTTTAATGGTCTTGCACCATATACAGGGTTAAAGCCACGTGTTGCAAGAAATTCTTTTGCTTCAGGAGTAATTTCAAAATCAATTTCTTGATCTTTTAACAATTTTCTCAAATAATCCATTTGAATATCAACAATTTTTGTTAAATCTTGCATATTCAAGGCTCTAAAGAAGATTGTTTCATCAATTCTGTTTAGAAATTCCGGTTTGAAACGACTTCTCAAAACTTCCATAACTTTTTCTTTAGTATCATCAAAAGATTGAGGATTTCCCAAAGAGTTAAGTGTGTTTTCAAGAATAATATCACTTCCTATATTTGAAGTCATTATTATTAAAGTGTTTTTGAAATCAACTGTTCTGCCTTTGCTATCAGTTAATCTACCATCATCAAAGATTTGCAACATAATGTTGAATACATCCGGATGAGCCTTTTCAATTTCATCGAAAAGAACAACTGAATAAGGTTTACGACGAACAGCCTCTGTCAATTGACCACCTTCATCATAGCCGACGTATCCCGGAGGCGCTCCGACCAATCTTGAAACGTTATGTTTTTCCATATATTCTGACATATCAATACGGATCAAGGCATCCTCATCATTAAACATAAATTCTGCTAATGATTTGGCAAGTTCTGTTTTACCTACACCTGTTGGTCCTAAGAACAAGAAAGTACCGATAGGGCGTTTTGGATCTTTTAATCCTGATCTTGCCCTACGAATAGCATCCGCTACCGTATCAACTGCTTCTTCCTGACCTACTAATCGCTTGTGAAGTATATCTTCCATATTCAACAATTTTTGTTTTTCACTTTCAACAAGTTTTGTTACTGGAATACCTGTCCATTTACTAACAACATTGGCAATATCATCATCTGTAATTTCTTCTTTAAGAAGTTTGTTGTCTGTCTTTTCTTTGTTTTGAACGGCTTTTAATTGCTTTTCAAGTTCAAGAAGTTTGCCATATTTCAATTCTGCTGCGGTTTGCAAATCAGTGTTGCGTTCTGCTTCATCAATTTGAGTTTTTACATGTTCAATTTCTTCTTTAATACCGGCTTCGCCTGTAATAGAAGCTTTTTCTTGCTCCCATTGAGCTTTAAGTTTACCGATTTTGCCTTCTAGTTCATTGATTTGTTTTGTCAAATCCTCAACTTTTGCTTTGGCATCGTCGTCATCTTCTTTCTTCAAGGCTTCTCGTTCAATCTCGAATTGGATTTTTTGACGCATCATTTTATCAATTTCTTCCGGCATAGAATCAATTTCAATTCTCAATGAAGAAGCTGCTTCATCAATCAAATCGATTGCTTTATCCGGTAAAAATCTATCTGTAATATATCTATCAGAAAGTTTTGCGGCTGCAATAAGCGCACTATCCAAAATTCTTATCCCATGATGAACTTCATATTTTTCTTTCAAGCCACGCAAGATAGAAATTGTATCCTCAACTGACGGTTCTCCAACTAAAACTGGTTGAAATCGTCTTTCTAAGGCAGGATCTTTTTCAATATATTTACGATATTCATTTACTGTTGTTGCTCCAATTGTTCTCAAAACGCCACGAGCAAGCATCGGTTTCAACAAATTACCTGCATCCATAGAACCTTCTGTAGCACCGGCTCCAACTACAGTATGCAATTCATCAATAAACATAACGATTTCACCGTTAGAATCTTCGACTTCTTTCAATACTGCCTTCAAGCGTTCTTCAAATTCACCTCTAAATTTGGCACCAGCTACCAAAGCTCCCATATCAAGTGAAACAAGTTTTACATCTTTCAAACTTTCAGGAACATCACCTCTAACTATACGTTGAGCCAAACCTTCTACTATAGCTGTTTTACCAACACCTGGTTCACCTATTAAAACAGGGTTGTTTTTAGTTCTCCTGTTCAAAACTTGGATTATTCGTCTAACTTCTTCATCTCTACCAATTACGGGGTCTAATTTTCCTTTTCTTGCTAGAGCGGTTAAGTCAGTTGAAAATTTTTCCAAAGCTTTCATATTTTCTTCTGCGTTTTTATTATCCACTTTTTTATTACCTCTAATTTTCTTCATTACATTTAAAACTTTGTTAGCATCTACTCCATAAGTCTTTAATACAGACTGGATTTCACTACCATCAAGCTTTGTCATTGCAAGTAGAATATCCTCAACACTAACAAATTCATCTTTCAATTCTTGAGCTTGCACTGCAGCCAAATCAAGTAGTCTATATGTTTCATTTGACAAATAAACTTGACCAGACGGAGGACCAGAAATTGTCGGATAAGAATTTACCATTTGTGAAATCTTATTGATGAAATTTTGATTTAACAGTTTTAATTCTGTTAAATAATCTCTAATAATACCTTCGCCTTTTATCATCGCAAGCATAATGTGCGCCGGTTGTAATTCAGAGTTTTTATGGCTTTGCATTACTGCTCCGGCAGAGTTTAGCAACTCTTGAGAATAATTCGTAAACTTTTCAAAATCAGGCATAAAACCTCAACTCCTTTTTTCAAAATATCTATAATTATATTTTAACGTGGTTTTTGGAAAAGTCATTGAAATTAATTATTAATTAATTTTTTGCATCAATTCCGGTCAAAAATGCCACAGGTATAAAACCTAAAGATAATCCAAAAAAGAACAACAAAGGAACAGATATAATCATCAATAAAACTGCATTAAAAGAGTTAAAAATATTCTTTGCTTTCACAATCGCTAATGAAATAATCAAACCATAAGCCATTGCCAAAACCGGTGCATATTTTATAGCCAGACGAGTTGCCTCCTGGACTGTCTTAATTTCCGGGTGAACAGTCGCAATTAAAAAACCACAAATTATCCCTGCAACAATTGCTCCAAATATTGAATAAACAATGTAAAACCCAAAAATTTCAAACCCTGTACGTTTTACAGACAAATCAAATAAGTTTTTAAACATAAATTTCCTCCCTACTTAATTTCCTGCAAAATATCCGTTGAATTGAATTTTTTAGAAGAATGTACATTTATATATTCTTTCAAAAGTTCAAAGCAAACACTGCACACCTTATCATTAGCTTTTCGGTCGTATTCCGAAACGAAGTCAAAATCGTTATCAAGACAAGAATTTAGAAAATCTCTCAACTTATAGTGCATAATATTATGTAAATGATATTTTTCATTGCAATTAGTACATAAAATTCCACCCATTTGAGAAGAAAAATACATGTTTTCATCTTTAATTGGCTCACCACAGCAAAGACAATTATCTAACTCCACTCCTAAACCCGAAATCTGCATCATTTTTAATTGAAATTTTATAACAGAAATCATAATTTCTATAGAATTTTCTGCATTAGAAATCTTATCCAAAACCTTATACAAAAGCTCATAAATCTCTTTAGAACACGGATCGTCTTCAACTCCAAAATTGTTAACAACTTCAGTTATATACATAGAATAAAAGATTTTATCCATATTTTGGCGAGTTTTATGAAATGTATTTAGAGCTTCTGCCTGACAAATTCTATCAAGGTTTTTACCTTTATACAACATAAGTTTATTGGCTACAAGCAAATCCATTCTTGCACCCAATTTACTCTTTGGCTTTTTTACACCTTTTGCAACGCCTCTGATTAAGCCCTTGTCTTTTGAATACATAACGATAATTTTGTCTGCTTCACTCAAATTGAAAGCTTTCAAATTAATTGCATCTGTTACAAAATTGTTCATTCAACTATCTCTTACGCTAATTTTTTACACAAATCTGTGCTTTTTAATTGATTTCTCCCAAAATATAGAATAAATCTATTTGCCAGAAGGGCCGAATGTGCCGTGAAATACTCCTCTGAACATTTGTTGTAATTCGTTTTTGTTGTCAGAGTAAGACATTGCATCATCTTCTGTAATCAAATCCTGTTCATACAATCTGTACAATGATGTATTCATTGTAATCATATTATTGAATGAACCTTTCTTAACAAGTTCATAGATTTCTTCTAATTTGTCTTTTTCAATAAAGTCTTTAACCGTTGGTGTTACAACCAAAACTTCACATGCCGGTCTTCTACCTGTTCCATTAGAAATTGGGATAAGTTTTTGGGAAACAGTTCCTCTTAAAATGGAAGCCAACTGTCCTCTAACAAATTCTCTATCAGACGGTTCATACATGTTAACAATTCTGTTAACTGTTTGGATTGCATCGTTCGTGTGAATAGTTGCAAATACCAAGTGACCTGTTTCTGCAGCTTTAAGCGCAGCAGTTACAGTATCCTTATCTCTTATTTCACCGATAAATATAACGTCAGGGTCTTGTCTTAAGGCATATTTAATACCATCAGGGAAAGATGGTGTATCAATTAAAACCTGTCTTTGAGAAACAAGTGATTTTTTGTTCGTAAAGATAAATTCAACCGGATCTTCAATTGTAATAATGTGTTTTGGATAGTTAATATTAATATAATCAATCAAAGATGCAATTGTTGTTGATTTACCGGAACCGGTAGGTCCTGTAATCAATACCAAACCATTATTAAGAGTAGCAAATTGTTCAATTGATTCCGGCAACATTAATTCCGCAACACGTCTTATACAATAAGGAATTGTCCTGATAACAAGCGCACTTTTACCTAGTTGACGGCTCAAGTTTACCCTGAAACGAGAAACTCCGTGAATTTCATACGCAAAATCCAAATCAAATACTGAGTTAACTTTTCCTTTAAAGTGAGTAGGGAGCAAGATATCATAAGCAATTGAGATATCATCTTCTGTTAATACAGGCATGTCAACTTTGGTAATTTTTCCGTCAATTCTAATTGCCGGATGCTCATCTACTTGTAAATGCACGTCAGAAGCACCTACAGCAACAGCCTTTTTTAGGAATGATATAATATTAAACTTAGTATTTGTGTGGTTTTCAGACATAATTATCCTTTCTGGTTATATAGAAAATTGTAGCATATTTTATAATTTGTGACAATAAAAAGTTTTATGTAACGAAAACTTAATAATTGAAACAAAAAAAGTCAATTCTTCAAAACAAAAATACTTTATATAAGAGTAAGGGAAATCAAAAGTTACTGATTGGAAAAACAAATAATTGGATATTAAAAATTAATCAAGTTCATCAAAGGTTTTGAATGAGATTAAAGGAAAAAGATTTTATTTTATACTCTCTCTCTTAATATCCTCGTGTTTATTTAATGTTGCCTCTCTAAGGCAACTTTTTTTTGCATAAATATTTTTTAATATTTGTATAAACTTAATCTTCTGCATAAATCTCAAATTCAATTTTGTCTTGAGGTGGGATGATTTCTACTTCTTTTCCTCTGAATAGTATTCCACAGTAACCGATATATTGTGCAATACGTTTATTCTTGTACTTCAAAATATCAAAGCCATTTATTGATAATGGAGAAGTTATTGTTATTAATTTACCATCAACGGTTTTGGTCCTAAACTCTTTAAAATCTATTTGTGCATTGTCATAATACCAACCATTGTCACTGACAAAATCTACCAATCCATAAATAGGCGTGTCTTTTTTTATGTACAAATTTCCATGCTTGTAAACATCTTTTGTTATTATAAATTTAATCTTGTCGCCAACTTCCGTTTCGTCGAAGCAAGTTGATATTTTTACTGCGGGAATTATGGTAATTGGAATATTTTCAGCAAAAACCATTGAGCCACATATAATCAAGCAAAATATTAAAAATATGTTTTTTAACATTATAATGCTCCCTCTTGTTTTTGTTGGCGTTTTCTTTGTTTTAGCTGAAATTCTTTGATTTCTTTATTCATAGCGTATTCAAAGTTTTTATAAGAATTTGTCTTGGTAAGTGGTGAATTTAAGTATTGCGGATATTTTACGTAAATATACTTGTACATCGCAATTAATCTTTTAGAACCTTTTGGATGTGTAGACATAAATCCCCAATCCCAAACCGGTTCGCCTGCAATTTTGTTCATTATTGTAATAGCCGCAATTGGGTCATATCCGGATTTAACCATATAGTCAATTCCGTTTAAATCAGCTTTTAATTCATATTTTTTTGCATTAGATGTCATAGATATATATTTCATCATGCCACCATAAGCTTCTACTGAATGCGCAATTTCGTGTGACAAAATAAATGCTAATTCGTCATCATTGTCTATATACAAAAACATTGGTGTATATATAGAAACCTTTTTATCATAAGCATTTGATGTTGCGTTTAAAACTTTACTATCGTTTATTACAAAAATTGGAATACGACGAGGTATTTTATTATCTACAAGAATTTTGTTTCCAACATTCAAAACTTTTTCTTCACTCAAACCTTTCTTATCCCAAAAGTTATTAAGAGTAATGTTTTTGATGAGTAAAACATCTTCTGCCATTGCGCATGAACCAATTAATAAAGCTCCTAAAATTACTATAGTTTTTTTCATTATAATTTTCCCCACTTAATTCGTATGTTTTATTTTATACTATCTTTTAAAATTTAGCAACAAAGATGTAAAACTTTTGTAAGGATATTTTAATTTAGATATTTCAATGCTATAATGTGAGGTAGTTACAGATTATTGGAGAGCGAAATTATGTGCGGAATAGTTGGATATGTAGGTAACAAACCTGTTGTAGATATATTAATGGATGGTTTGGAACAATTGGAATACAGGGGATATGATTCTTCCGGTATAGCTGTTATGTGTCCAGAAGATATCAAGGTTTATAAAGCAATTGGCAAATTGCAAAATCTACGTGATAAATTGAGAGGACATGAAAAAGAATTTAATACATCAACAATGGGGATTGGCCATATAAGATGGGCTACTCACGGTGCGCCAACATTATTGAACGCTCATCCTCATACTTGTAATTGTGGAAGATTGGTCGTAGTTCATAACGGAATTATTGAAAACTATAAAGAATTAAGACAAAAATTAGAAGCAGAAGGTTGTGTATTCAAATCTCAAACCGATACAGAAACAGTAGCGCACCTCGTTGCAAGAAAATATTCTGTATGTAAGGATTTAACTGAGGCAGTAAGGTTAGCATCTAAAGAAATCGAAGGTGCTTATGCTCTTTGTGTTATGCACAATGACTGCAAAAACACTCTTGTTATTACAAAACGTAATGCGCCTTTGTTAGTTGGTGTTGGACAAGGAGAATATTTTGCGGCATCTGATGTTCCTGCAATTATCAAACATACTAACAAAGCGGTTTATTTAGAGGACAATCAAATAGCAACATTAACACCTGATAGCATGGAAATTATTGATGTAGAAGGAAATTCTGTTAAAGCAAAAGTCGAAGTTCTTCCTTGGGAACCTGTTGCATTGAGCAAAATGGGGTATAAACACTTTATGCTTAAAGAAATCCATGAACAACCTGATGTAATTAGAAATATTTTGGTTGGCAGACTTCATGCTCCAGATGAAAACATAGTTTTAAACGAAGTTAAATTGAATAAAGATACATTAAAGAATTTGAATAGAATACAAATCATAGCTTGCGGAACATCTTTACACGCCGCAATGATTGGGAAGTATTTGATTGAAAACTTCTGTGGTATTGCAGTTGATGTAGAAGCTTCAAGTGAATATATTTACAGAAAAACAGTTACAGATGAACATACACTAGTTATTGGAGTTTCTCAATCAGGAGAAACTGCTGATACTTTGACGGCAATTAAACAGGCAAAGGCAAAAGGTTCTCATATTTTGATTATCACAAACAGACCTGATAGTGCAATGGCAAGAGAAGCAGATAGCTTAATTCCTGTTAATGCAGGGATTGAGGTTTCTGTAGCTGCTACAAAATCTTATATCGCCCAGTTGATGGCGTTTTATCTATTATCACTTTATATGGCTGAAATCAAAGAAAGTGTTGACAATTCAACTTTAACATCTTTAAAAGCGGAATTGATGGTTCTTCCACAAAAAATTGAACAAATTTTAGCACACAAAGAAGATATTCAAAAAGTTGCAAAAGTTTATGCAAATACAAAAGATTTTATCTATATTGCGAGAGGAATAAATTATCCTACAGCATTAGAAGGCGCATTAAAACTAAAAGAAATCAGTTATATTAATGCAACAGGTTATCCTGCCGGCGAACTTAAGCATGGTCCAATTGCAATGTTAGATGAAACCATGCCGGTGCTTTCTATTTTGATGAACGGTTCTGTTTATGAAAAACTTCTTTCTAACAGTGAAGAAGCAAAAGCTCGTAATGCGAGAATGATTGCGTTAACAAATTCAAAGGATGAAAAATTGGATTATCTTTTTGAACACATAATCAGAGTTCCTGATGTTCAAGAGTTGTTCTCTCCAATTATTGCAATGATACCTTTGCAGTTGATAGCTTACTATATTGCAGAATTTTTAGGAAAAGATGTAGATCAACCTAGAAATCTTGCAAAATCAGTTACTGTGGAATAGTTTTTATTCAATATTTATTAATCTTGATTAAAGATTGCGGAATAAATCTGCGATGACAAGTATTAGTTGAATGTTAACAAGAACATGTCATCACGCTCTTGTTGCGCAATCTTTTGTCGACATTGATAAATCCTGAGGTTATTTGAGATTTGCTTAATTTCCTTTTAATATTTATTAACAGATTTAGCAATTTTTCTTTTGTTTTATCATTTAATAAAATATAGGAAAAATTTTTCAAAAGGGGAAATATGATAACTGAAATAGGCAAAAATATTAAGTTTACTGGAGTAGATTCTAATATTGGAACTACAAACCAGATCAAAAAGAATGAGAAACTTTCAGGAACAGTTTCTTCCGTTCAAACAGACTCTTTTGAAAAACAAGGCAATACTAAAAAACTTTCAACAAGCGCTAAAATAGGAATTGGAGCTGGTATTTTAACAGTTGGTGGACTGATTGCAACTGCAATTTTTACTAAAGGGAAAAATATAAAACCTGCAAATTTTGCAGAACATCTAGATTTTAAACCAGCTCAAACAATGGAAGAGGCTATTGCCTATGCTAAAAAGAATTTAGGCGTAGAAAAGTTTGACTTTGGTAACGATGTTGAAATGGCAAACTGGGTAAATGAAGGTTTGACGAATATTAATAATAGATTTAAAGGCAAAGCTAATATGCCAAAAGAATTACGCTGGGCAGATAAAGCAAATATTGAAAAAATACAAGCAGATTGTAGCAGTAAAGTAGCTCAAGTAGGGGCTTATTGTCAGGGTGATACATTGGCATTTAATCAACAATATTTTTCTGGTGATAAGATAAAAGAAGTACAAAGTGTCTTAAAGTTAATATTCCCTCCTGTAGAGGGGAAACCTGATTCCTTGAAAAAAATAATGATTCATGGTGAAGATGCTGCATTGAAAGAAAAATTGTTAAAGCAATACATTAAGTTGTTAAAATCACCAAACAATTATACAAGATTTGACGCAATTAATACAAGTATTATGCTTGATGATTATGTAGCTTCAATAAAACTTGCGGAAAAAAATCCTACATATTTCATAGAAAGGGCATTGAAAAATGATAAAGCTAAAGAAATATTAGAAAAACAAGGTATTGATTTATCTGTAGAAAACTTTAATAAACTTTCTCCAGAAAAGCAAAAAGAATACATGGAAAAATTATTTCATACTGCTTATTCTAATAATATAGCATTTGCTTCTCACGCTACTCATAGAGGTAATAGTAAGTTTGATATTTTATACCACGAGATGGGACATTTATTACATCATAAAAATGTGTCACATGCAGATGAATTTTGGGGCAAATTATCTGAAAAATCTGAAAAAGCATTTCTTGCTGATAATGGGAAATTAGAAACTGCCGGAAAAATTTCTTGGTATGCACAAACTAACCAATGTGAATTTGTTGCAGAAACATTCAATGCACTTTGTGCAGGCAAAAAACTTCCGAAAGATGTAATGGATTTATATAAATACTACAAAGGTCCTGAGTTGCCGAATATGTAGTTTTAAAACAACAATACCGCCAAAAGAGCAAATAATATTAGTGGGATGTTGTAATGCAAAAATGTCGGGATACAAGTATCCTTGATATGTTCATGTTGACCGTCAGCGTTTAATCCTTGTGTTGGACCTAATGTAGTTCCTGATGCTGGTGAACCTGCATCTCCTAATGCTGCAGCTGCTGCAAATACTGCAATTGCTTCTAGCGGATTAAATCCCAAATGCACGAATATCGGAACAAATAGTACTGCTAAAATTGGGATTGTACCAAAAGATGTTCCAATTCCGATTGTTATGAATAATCCAACCACTAGCATTAAAAATGCCGCAACAAGTTTTGAACCCATCATAAATGGAATTAATCCTGTCACCAAACTATCAATAGAACCTGTCGATTGTAATACACCTGCAAATCCGGCAGCAACAAGCATGACAAAAGCAACATATCCCATCAAACCAATTCCCTCATTGATTAAAATATCCATTTTTTCAGGGTTAATTGCTCTTGTCCCAAAAATTATTGTTAAACCGATTAAAGCTCCTAACGGCAAAGATTTTGTCCATAATTGAACTCCTAATGTTGCAATCGCCGCAAAAAGAGTTATGTAATGGCTTCCTGTAAATCTTAATGACCTTCTTCTTTCTTCTCGGAAAGGAACATCTTGATATTCTCTAGGTTTTCTATATGAAATAAATATTGCCCATAACAATCCGCAAAACAATCCCACACCAAGTATCCAAACAGATTTCCATACATCATTAACAGTTACCGGCATGCCGTTTATTGTCATATTGTCAGCAAGTAATCTTTGGAATATTAACCCAAATCCAGCAGGAAATACGATATATGGTGTTACCAAACCAAATGCTAATGCGCAAGCAACTGCCCTTCTATCCAGTTTAAGCTTATTCATCAGATGGATTAATGGCGGAATTATTACCGGAATAAACGCAATATGCACAGGAATTAAGTTTTGCGATGCACAAGCAAGAAGGGTTAAAATCAAAAGTAATATGAATTTGTTGTTTTTGATTAGTAATGTAATTCTTTTTGCCAAAACATCTGCTAATCCGGTATGAGCCATAGCTGCTGCGAATGTTCCAAGTAAAATGTAGCTTAATGCAGTTTCGCTATTTTGCCCCATCCCATTAATAAAAACATCCATAATTTGTCCTGCGTGCATACCAGCAACTTTTCCGGCTACAATTGCACTTACAATTAACGCCAAAAGCACGTTAACTCTGCATAGGCAGAGAATACAAAGTAGTATTACGGATATTATTATCGGGTTGAAAATAAACATAACGTTTAGTGAGTAATGAATATTGGGTAATGAAAAGTTAGTTACGCTAAAATCGTTTCATAGCTTTTCACTACCACAACCTACACTATTCTAAATCCCCTCCATTTTAGGTTTGCGACCACAACCTTTTGCCTCATCACAAAAACCTAATCTTTCACATTTCGGAACAAGATATGGTTTCAACCAAGGTTCAACTTTGATTAACTCGTCGCACATCATTTTTACCATTGTTCTGATTTCATATTGCGCACGAGTACATAATCTCAAGTTTGCAAGATGTATCATTTCTCTTAAATTTAAACTTGCTACAAGAGAACTTGCAGCAGCATTCGGAAGAACAAATCTTGCATCTTCTGCCGGAATTCCAGCTTCTACAAATTCTTGATACTGATCAGAAACTTTCCCCATAAACTGAATATATTTTTCTTTTAATTCAGGATTTTTTTCGATAGTTGGAGGAATAATGTAGTCAAATTGACCTTTTTCCTTAACATATCTTTGAGATTTTTGAGAAAAAGACATGTGTCTGTGTCTAACAAGTTGGTGGGTACAAGCTCTTGAAACATTTGAAATCGCAAAACTTACTTGGATATGTTCAATTGTCGAATAATGCCCTGATGAGATTACTTTTTCAATTAATTTTAACATTTTTTCTTCATCATCAGTACTTTCGTATATATTAATCGGATAATCTGCGCTATAGCAGGTTCTACAAGCTGTATAGACAACTTTTAACATATTGTCCGGTCTTGAAATTAAATTTACAACCGGTTTGTTATTATTTTCCATGTACCCCTTCCTCTATTTAAAAATTTTTTTAATCCTTACACAAAATTATACCACCCTTATAGTAAGAGTGGCATAATTGTAAATTTTTTCTAACATTTTATCGTCATTAAAAATTTTTCAAAATTCTACTGACGATTACGACTACGCTTTTTTACCGTAACGTTTGTTAAATCTTTCTACACGACCTTCAGAGTCAAGGATTTTTTGTTGTCCTGTGTAGAATGGGTGACAGTTGTTGCAAATTTCAACTGTAATGTTATCGTTGATAGAACCTGTTTCGATTTCGTTACCGCATACACATTTGATAACTGTTTTCTTATAATCAGGATGAATTCCGTTTTTCATTTGTTTACCTCTTTCTTTTCTCAAGATTCCAAACTTGATTTTTATAATTCGACTAATACAATAATACTACAGAAATAAAAAAGTGCAAGTATTCATAAATCTCATGCAAATGTCTGATGTTAAAATTTCTTAATGATTGCATAATATAAAAGTTATCCGTTAAAAATGTTATAGGTGATTGAGAGAATGAATTTGCACGAACAATGCTTACTTAGATATTTGCAAAACCCAGAAGAATTATCTTATTCTACAGAAATTTTGAAAGTTAATAATTTTATTTTAGAAAAACAGTTTATCCTAAAAAACATCAGCAATTCAGAAATTGTTAAAACTTTAACCTCTCATCAGTAAAGTTAATTTATTTTCTTGCCAAATATTTTGCATTTGATTATACTTAGATATATAACCAGTTTAAATAAGATTGAGGAATATGTTTAAGAAAATTTCATACGCAATAGGTTTATTTTTTTTCGCATTGTTTGCGTTTATCATATTGAAAAATGCTAACTTAGCATCTTTTGTTGATACAGTTGAAAATAGGACTTTTGATTTGCGCCAGAGTATTTTGATTAATGAAGGTGCTAAAAAGCCAAGTGAAGATATTGTTATTGTGGCAATAGACGATGCGACCTATGAATATATTTTGGATAATTACGGAGAATGGCCACTCCCAAGGGATACTTATGCCAAAGTTATTAACTATTTAGAACAACAAAGTCCCCGTTCAATTGTTTTTGACTTGATGTTTGTAAAATCTATTAAGAGTTCAAATGGCGCAGATGAAATGTTGATTAATTCTTTTCAAAAATACAACAATATTTTCACCTCAATGAATTTTGACAACCAATCAGAAGATTTGAGAATACCACCGGAACTTCCGGATAAATTATCTTTGAATATTCAAAACAATTCAAAAATCGATTTTAGTCAACTGACTTTTTCAAATTGTAGAAAAATTTTACAAGGTATAATTGATGCAACTTCAAATATCGGAATAATCAATGTTTCTCGTTCAGATGATGGTATTTTAAGGAAAATGCCTTTAGTTGTGAAATATAAAGATAAATTCTATCCACAACTAGCATTAAAAGTTGGTTTAAATTATCTTGGGGAAACCCAACAAACATTTACGATTGATAAACATTCTGATTTGCATATTGGAGATAGAAGAATTTATTTAGACAAAGACGGGAGTGCAATCCTTAACTGGTATGGTCCAGCTGGAACATATACTTATATCCCGATGTACCAGTTGATAAAAGCGGTTAATGGCGAAAAAACAGAATTAGATTATGATTTTTCAAACAAAATTGTGTATTTTGGAACAACTGCCGCAAGTCTTTTTGACATTAAAACAGTTCCAACAGGCAAAATTTATCCAGGAGTTGAAGTTCAAGCAACATATGTAAATAATATTTTAGATAACAATTTTATCAAGAAAGTTGATAGAGGTTACACAATTGTATTAAGCTTGCTATTAGCGTTGTTGATTGCCTCAGTTGTTACTAGAGTAAATTCAGCATTTGCAGCATCAATGATGTCATTGTCGACTTATTTTGTTTATATTTTGATTGCGTATTATGCAATGCGATTTGAGAACTTGTGGTTAGAATTGATTTATCCTTTAATATTTTCTATTGCCGCATTTACCCTTGCCTATATTGTGAAATATTTGATTAAGTCAAGGGATTTTGAACAACAATATATGCTTGCGACAACAGATGGATTGACAGAGCTTTATAACCACAGATATTTTCAAGAACAAATCAGAATGCAGGTTGAACAATCAAAACGTTATAGCAACAATTTTTCATTAATTATTATTGATATTGATTTCTTTAAAAAATTTAATGATACATTCGGACATCAATCAGGTGATGCAGTGTTAAGACAGGTTGCGCAAACATTAAAGAAAAATGTCAGAGCAACTGATATTGTTTGCAGATATGGCGGAGAAGAAATGAGTATAATTCTTCCAAATACAACTAAAGACGAAGCTTTTGCGACTGCTCAAAAGATTTGTAATAGAGTTGCAGAAAAAACGTTTAAATTGACCGGAAATAACGAAACACATGTAACTATAAGTTTAGGGGTTTCAACATTCCCATTTGATGGAGATACTGCACCTAAAATTATAGAAGCAGCAGATAAGAAATTATATAACGCCAAAAACAATGGTAGAAACCAAGTCGGCAAGTAAAATTTAGTTGCCTGTTTACTTATAACCTTTTGTGTAATATAATTTTTGTATGAATTACCTCAATAATAAATATGATATTATAGTTGTTGGAGCAGGACATGCAGGTTGTGAAGCTGCTATCTCTTGCGCCAAATTAGGTGCAAAAGTTTTACTATCCACATTGAATGTTGAACATATTGCTCTTATGCCTTGTAACCCTGCAGTTGGTGGCCCTGCAAAATCAACTTTAGTTAGAGAAATTGATGCTCTTGGTGGCGTTATGGGTGAAGCTGCTGATGCGACTTACATTCAGATGAAGATGTTAAATTCGTCTAAAGGACCTGCGGTTAGAGCTTTGCGAGCGCAATCTGATAAACGTCAGTATATGGATTATATGCGCAATATTATTGAGAATAATGAAAATATCTATCTTAGACAAGCATGTATAACTGATTTGTTGGTTGAAAATGACAGAGTTGTCGGCGCAGTTGACGAATTTGGAATTGAATATTCTGCAGGAGCTGTTGTTTTAACGACTGGAACTTCTTTAAACGGTAGAATTTTTGTCGGACTTCGCTCATATAGTGCCGGTAGAATGGGAGAAAAAGCGGCTTACGGATTGTCTGAATCTCTTGTGAAACATGGAATAAACATCAAAAAATTGAAAACCGGTACTCCTCCGAGAGTTGATAAACGCACAATTGATTATTCTAAAATGACAATTCAACCCGGAGATGAAACCTTACATTTCTACTCATTTAGACCGGACAGACCTGTAAGAAAACAATATCCTTGCTATTTAACAAGAACGAACGAGGAAACACATAACATAATCAAGGCAAATTTAGACAAATCACCAATGTTTAGAGGATTAATTCAAGGTGTTGGACCTCGTTATTGCCCATCTATTGAGGATAAAGTTGTCAGATTTAGTGAAAACCCTTCTCACCATATTTTTATTGAGCCGGAAGGTTTAGGAACTTATGAAGTATATATTCAAGGTTTTTCAAGCAGTTTGCCTGCAGATGTTCAGGTTAAAATGTTAAGAACTTTACCTGGACTTGAAAATGCTCATGTTATCAAACCTGCTTATGCGGTTGAATATGATTATGTTCCGGCAGTACAAACAACCCATTCATTAATGTCCAAAAAGATTAAGGGACTGTTCTTTGGCGGTCAAATTAACGGCACAAGCGGATATGAAGAAGCTGCAGCACAAGGTTTAATTGCCGGAATTAATGCTTATAATTATTTGAACAATTCTGAATTATTGGAACTTTCAAGAAGTTCTTCATATATCGGAACATTAATTGATGATTTAGTAACAAAAGATATTCAAGATCCTTACAGAATGCTAACTTCTCGATCAGAATATCGTTTGTTATTAAGACAAGACAACGCCGATGCAAGACTTACTCCAATCGGGAAAAAGGTTGGCTTGATTGATGATGCTCAATATAAAGTCTTTACCGACAAACAGGAAGCAATTGAACGTGAAATGTTGAGGATTAAGGATGCTAAAATATCTGCGACAGATGAAGTTAATTCGGTTCTTGCAAAAGTTGGTCAAAATATCGATAGAGGTATTAAAATTGCAGAACTGTTAAAACGCCCTGACATTGATTACAACATCATAAAAGAAATTGACGAAGAAACCAAAAATTTAAATATTCCATTTGATGTTGCAGAACAGGTTGAAATTTTGACAAAATATGACGGATACTTGAAGCGACAAGAACAACAGGTTAAAGAAGCAGGAAAGTTGGATAAATTCAAAATTCCTGACGATATTGATTATTCAAAGATTGAACATATCTCATCAGAAACAAAAGATAAGTTATCAAAAATTCGACCAAAAACATTGGCACAAGCTTCTCGTATCGGAGGTGTAAAGCCTGCAGATATTTCAATTTTGATGGTGATGTTAGAACGCCATCAGGTTGCGAAATTATAATTTAATTGTCAGCTTGCTAATGCCAACCTACTATTTGATGTAATTATTTAACATACTAAAATCCCAAGGTTTGATTCCATGTTTAGTTAAATCATAATAAGAAAATCCAGAAGTTAATGGATGATTAATTAGCCCTAGATTGTTTTTTTCATAAGCAAGTTTTTGATGCGGATTTTTATTTCCATCTTTTGTCTCATATAAATATTGCGAACCCACACGTCTATTTTCTGGATACAAATAGTAGTTTATTGAAAATATTTCATTGTCTTGTTTATATTTTGTAATACTGCTAATTCCATCTATACCATATACATTACTTTTTCCATTCTTAATTATTTCAAATCCGTTGCCACCTATCTTAAATTCTTTTTCAAGCTTTCCGTTTATAGGATTGGCAATACCTGTAGAAACATGCTTATTATTAACAAAGTATTCAGAAACAAGATTTATATTGTTGGGAGTATAATAATTTACCGTGCGTGTTTTATAGCTAGAATCGTATTTGTTTTCTGTGTAAGTTTTTGATGTAGTACTTTCTTTGGCTTGTTTTATTATGTTTTGAGCATATTTATTAAAAGCTTCGTCATATAGAACTTCTGGTTCAGCTATGTGTTTTACGTTATTAAAACGAACTCTTAATTCTTCGACTACTCCATTTTTTGTTTTTGAAGTAACCATTGGTAGCCCCTTTTCATCATATATCCATATTCTAATAGATTTGTCCATAGCATCAAAATTTATACTTAGAAGGTCTTTGTTGTTTGGGTCTATAAATCTTATAAAAGACCCTTCTGCTATATATCCAAATCCACCCATATGCCTAGAAATTTTTAAAGAATTATTTTGCGCAATTTCATTAAATTTTTTGTTATTATTTAATTTTTTATATTGCTCTGAAATTCCTTTCCAGTCATAAGTTTGCAAATCTCCAAGAATATCTTTAATTAATTCAGTTGCAATATTCATCCGTTTTTTATCTAAAACCTGATTTTTTCGTTCTTCTCTAATTTTAGATATAACTTCTTCTTTTGTTAGAGGAGCTTTTGCTGAAATTATAGTATCCGGCTCTGGTTTTGTAATCACAGATTTTGGTTTTTTGTTAGTTGTTTTTGGCATAACAAGCTCAATATTTTCTTTTGGTTTTGCAATCACTGGTTCAGCTTGTATGTTAGTCGCTTTGGGCATAATAGTTTTAACTTCTTCTTTTGGTGTTGCAATCACTGATTTATGTTGGATTAAACCTGTTAAAATATTTGCAATTCCTGATTTTTGTTCTCTGATTTCAGGAGTTATTCCTTGCTTGTATGCTTCTTTTACAATGTTTGTATATTTTTCTAACATTGTTTGAAGTGATGAGTTTTTAGCGTTTAATTTTGTATTTTTATTTTGCAAACTCTGATTTGCCATATTTTGTTCATCTAATTCAGTTTGCAAACTTTTATTTTCATTTTTTTGCTTTTTTAAGTCTAATTGTAGTTTTTCATTTTGAGCAGATAGAGTTTGGTTTCCATATTTTTCTTTCGCCAATTCTGTTTGTAAACTAGAATTAGTTTGTTGCAACTTATCATATTGGTTTTGTAAAACTTGATTAGTAATTTTTTGATTTGAGATAAATTCGTCTTTTTGTGCAATTTTATTTTTTAATGGTTCTACTGCCTCAATAATATCTTTTTTTGCAATACTAGCAGCATCATCAACTGCTTGTTTTATTGCAGATGTTGCATCATTTAATTTAACAACTTTTAAAAACTTTTTTTGCTCAAGTTTACTAATATACTTACCAGCAATCTGGTTAACTTCGAGAACCATATTTAATATCCCTTTCATAGTAACTTCCAATAAATAAATCACACAAAACGTATGAAAGTTGCTAAAATTTTCTAAAAAATTTCCCAGAGATGGATTCGAACCACCGTTGAAAGATCCAGAGTCTTTAGTCCTGCCGCTAGACGATCTGGGAATAACTGCAAGTTTATTCTATTGCAAACATTAAAATAATGCAATTAAAAAAATAAAACAATTATCAATTAAGTGGAATTGGAACTAATCTGCTATAAAACTTGTATTCGTTATAACTTTTTGGAAGTGTGTTCCAGTATCTGTAAATTATTTTTCTTTGTTGGGTTAGTTTTTCTACTAATTCATCCGCAATTTCAATATTTGGAGCTAAATATGGGTAACAAAACGGAATACAGTCTGATGAAATTTCTATGTTTAATTGGTTAGTTGTTTTTAATTTTTTATGGTAATTAAGAAATATTTCTTGTCTTTTGTAGTCTTTCGGGATATTGTTTTCACCCTCTCCAATCCATAAATAAGCTCCGTCTTTTACCGATAAAAATTTTTTAGCAGAGTTGAAGCTCGCAAATCCACAAGGTTTTGCATAATAGGAATGTGCATTGTCAACTATTAATTTAGGGTAGGTTTTAATTAATTTTTCAACATTTTTATCACAAATCCCAAAATAGTTAGGATATAAAATAAATTTATCTTTTGGAAAATTTTGTAATGGGAAAAAATTATCATCAATGTTATAAAATATAGGCTTACATTTTACTTCAAATGCGGCATGTCGCATAACATCACACAGATAGTATGGCATGTAGATTTCTTTAATTTTATATGTTTGTAGTAGATATTTGAAGGCATCTCTAGCAAATCGAAATTTCATAAAGGAATTATAGCAAAAATATTTATAATTAATAAATCGTAATGAAATTATCTAAATTTTTAAAGATTTTATAAAAAACAACCGATAAATAAAATAGTAAAAGACTTAGGGTGTATCTTATGGCAATAAATGGAATAACAAGTTTTTCGTCATACCATGTTTGTTCCGGAAGTGGAATTGATGCAGAGTGGGAACGTATTCAAAGACGATTGAAAGAATATGGCATAAAATCTTCCGGTAGCAAGGCTACCGATATGTCGAAATTGCGTGATATTGAAATGCGAGAAGTTAAAACATTAACTACTCCGTCAAGTAAATTTTTGACTATAACAAAATCAGAACAAGAAAAAATAATTGAGCAAAAAAATAGTCATAAAGTCAATAAACAACTTAAAAAGGAAGAAAAAGACGAATATAACTCAGAAAAATACCAAAATACTCAAAAAGCTATGAATACGCTCGGTGAACAGATTTATTTAGTGATAAAAATGAAGAAAAAGAACGGCTAATGTCTGTTATTTTGCGGTATTTCTGCAAAAAGGCAATGAAAGCCACCATCATATTTCTCTATTAAGTCGGAAACAAAATCTTTGCCAACAAAATGAATGTCTTCTGGTAATTGCCCCTAACTAGCAAAATATATTTATCACGAGCATTCATAAGAATATGAAATGCCAAATAGTTACAAACTCGATTAAAAATTTTAAAACAACAAACATCGGAGGACTACCAGTCCACCCAATTATAAGAACCCCGAAACTTGAAGAAGTTCAAGATATTCTTGAATTGAACTCCAAAATCAAAATTGGCGAAGGAACATCCGGAACCGCTTATGAATATGGCGAAAATGTAATAAAAATTTTCGACAAAATTCTAAAAAAACTTGCAAAGAAAACTTTATTTTCTGAAATGGACAACTTGGCAAGTTTGAGCCATTTAATTACTAAATCGGGAAACGAAAATTACCTCCACAACACACAAAAAGGACTTTTCGCATTTGAAAAAGATAAATTGCCTATCCTTGTTTCATCAAAAGTTGCTGGAGAAAATCCACACCCGATAGAAGCACCATTCAACGAAAAGAACCTTGAAGCGATTGTCGAAACTCTTAACCGACTTGATAAAGGTTTTGGTAAAACTCAGTTCCTGCAAGCCGATATGCGGCCTCCAAATATTAAAATCACAGAAAACGATGCAGGATTACTCGATTTTGAATACCTTCAAAGAGTAAAACTTGGGGATGAGAAAAATATAGAAAAAACAGCAAAAACTCTTCCTCAACTCAACAAATCAAACTACACATTCTTTTTAAATGAAAGCGACACAGGTTTTGGAACAAGTAACCTGAGAGCATTTGAATACGATACACTTGCTCCTTATTTATATAGAAGTCCAAATATTACACAAGCCCAAGAAACGTTTAGAAATTATATAAAATTAAAAAGTGAACACCATTTGGAAATGGCACATCACTATAACAAACTTCAAACCGAATTAGGAGACGAAATATTTAAAAGAATGGAAGCAGAAGAAGCATGTCACTACATGGCATTAAAAAGCGGAGATAAAGACATCTTACATTCAGAGGCCGCTAAACTTCAGATGTATTCATTCTTACGTTGGGTAAACCTTACAGCTCAAAAACTTAGTACTCCGCCTATTAACATTGCACAAATTGAATCATTTTTGGATAAAGAACGTGCCAGTTATATCCAAGAGATACAACGTGGTATTACAAACAAAGATGCAGTAAAAGTTTATTACTATACAAACGCAAAAAATACTGCAGATGAAATTTCGAATTTGATTGCTTATGCAGCACAAACATATAAAATTCCACCTGAAAGGCTTATGCAAAAAGCTGAATTTGGATTACTAACCGACAAATTATTATGTAAAAGAACACTTTAAATGCGAAACAGCCAGTAGGGTGGGAAAAGCCGGTAGCGGTTCCCACTGTAACGTAACGCTTGAAATGATTTCTTGTAAAACTTGGTTTGATTATTTTGGGTAATATATCAATCACGTGTCAAAAAAATTGCTTCACTGAATTGACAAACAGTATAGGCGAATATAGCCGAGTGGTGCACAATACCTGTTTATTCAACCTCTAAAACGACTGTAAGTGGCTTGTGAGTTTAAGAATGTACTAATTCACCATATATAATAGTGGCTGGCATGGTATGATTGAATTGTAACAATTCTAGTGAAACATGTTACAATGGGACAATTTCTGCGACCTCAAATACTTTATATGTATAATGGTTAGTAATAGGGGAAATAATAATCTGATGATCGAAAAAGTTGTATTAGCTACAGGAAAATGGGTAAACGGCAAATGGGTTAAAGGTGCTACAGAAGCAATTAGCGAGATGGCTTCAAGAGGTCGCTGGGTAAATGGTAAATGGGTTAAAGAAACTACACAAGTTGTAGGAGAAAGTACTACTAAAAGTAAGGCATTAGTAAACTTTACAACCAAACCTGCAACTACCTCAATAGAAAGTGGAAAAGTTTATACAAAGATGAAACTTGACCACAGCCCAGCAGCAGACTGTTTTGCTAGTAGATTTACAATTCCAACTACAAAAGTTGAACCTGCAAATGTAGAAGAATTTTTAGCAGGATTAAAAACTTCCAAATATTCAAAGCCTCCTGTTATCCCTACAGATATACCAGCATTTGTTGATTTTAGTGCTGCAATTAAAAGTATAACGGGGCGTGTGATTCCTGTTCGAGATAAAAGTGGCAATCTAATTAGAGAATATGTTTCAGCTCCAAATGGTAAAGATTTATCAGTAGTAAAGGTATATAACGTTGCTACAGGAAAGCCTAAGATTATTATTAATTATAAGACACAATACGGTAAGACATTGCCATCTTATTTTAAAGAATTAGACCCTAACACTGGAACTGAAGTAAAAAGGGCAATGTATTGGGATAATACTCTAAAACTTAAGGGGGTTAGGTCAATAGATGAAATGGGGCAAGAAGTCACAGTAAAGTATAAAGAAAATGGTGTAGATATTGATTATGTGACGCACGGTGGAAAATCAGTATACAATTCTTAAAATATGAATATTTAAGTAACGCCTTCCAATTTGTCAAGAAAATTATACATATTGCCAAAAACAACCATACTGTTTGGCAATAATTGTTTTAGGTACACGGAAAGCAACCAGCCGTAATATATCGGCTGAATGCTCATCAAGTCTTAACTTACTTTTACCAGCAGGGCATCCTAATTTAATTTCAGCGAATTTTCTTTCATCACCGAACACATTAACTTAAAAGATAGTAAATTTGAACACTACTTCCGAGCATTGTGTCCATTTTGTATCAATTGAAAAAATTTTCAAAAAACTAAAATTCTCAAAATGGACTTTTCCGAAATAATCATTTTATCCGTACAACTCCCACACAGGGCTAAAATGCAATAATAATCTAGTAGAACACCCAACTTTTCTAAATAATCATTCTAACCGTTCAATCTAAAAATGTTTAATTTGACCGTTCTGGTGTACGGATAGATTGATTATTTCCTACCCCTCAAATGCCGATATATTGCTAAATTTCCCAAATAATACTTCTATCCGTTCAAACCAAACTGGTCGTTAAAATACACCCACCTTACATTCTTACAAAAATAAGATTTTTAACATTAAATTAAAACCAGTTTTTCAAACAATAGTAGAAAATCAGTACATTTTAAGATAAAAATCGGACAACAATCGAACTCTGGAAACAAGCACTAAAAAAGGGCTTGAAACTAATTCTTGCCCTAATAATAGAAAAAACTCCCCAGGTTGGACTCGAACCAACAGCCTACCGGTTAACAGCCGGTTGCTCCGCCATTGAGCTACTGAGGAATATCTTTTTTGCTCTCTTTGAGCTTATGTACTTATTATAATACAAAACATT
>ERZ1034678.228-NODE-228-length-31714-cov-14.965350_pt1 | contig 31714 bp, 29 predicted proteins | sample MGYA00520640_ERZ1034678 | MGnify/ENA primary metagenome ERZ1034678 (study PRJEB33766, sample SAMN09781767) | gut metagenome | biome: gut microbiome | host: Homo sapiens | place: Madagascar | study: EMG produced TPA metagenomics assembly of the PRJNA485056 data...
CTTAAGAGGGGAATGATAGACCCTCTTAAGCGAATACATAGCCGAGTTCTTGCGGTCGTAGATAACGTGCGAGTTGCGCATGGCAACAGCCTCCTCGAAATAATAAGTGCCAAGGCGCTCGCCACCACGCACCACATGCGAGACTTTAAGACCAAACTCTCGTAGATGCATCAACGCCGCCTCGCCCATAGCGCCATGTGGCAAACGTGTAACATATTCCACATTGTCGCCCATGCAAGCCAAAGAGATGGCTGTATTAGCCTCGCTGCCACCATAATTGCCCAGCATACGATGACCTTGGAACAAACGTTGATACTCGGGTTTGGAGATTCTGAGCAATATCTCTCCAAAAGTTACGATCTTAGTCTTCATACTCATATTGATTTAAGTAGCATCCTAAAGATGCACATTATTGTTGTTGTCTTTTTACTTGAACAAGCCGTACAGCATGGCGTCTATACGGTCGGTAATTCGACGGAAAGCCTCGGGGTCTGACTCGAACTTCTGGGTGTCACCATCTACAATTATCAGGTTGCCCTTATAGTCCTTAATCCAGTTCTCGTAACGGTCGTTAAGCCCCTTGAGATAGTCGATACGGATAGTCTGCTCGCATTCGCGTCCACGCTTGCTAATCTGATTGATAAGGTTGGGCACGGTAGAGCGGATGTAAATCATAAGGTCGGGCAACTTGACGAGCGTCATCATCGTATCGAAGAGGTCGGAATAGTTGTTGAAGTCGCGGTCGGACATGTAGCCCTGTCCATGCAGATTAGGTGCAAATATGCACGCATCCTCAAAAATGGTTCGATCCTGTATGATGTCCTTGTCGCTTTGGCTAATCTCCACCACCTCTTTAAAGCGCTTGTTTAGGAAATAAATCTGCAGATTGAACGACCATCTTGACATGTCGCTATAGAAGTCGTCGAGATAAGGGTTGTGTTCTACAGGTTCGAAACGTGGCGACCAGTTGTATCTTTTTGCCAACATCTTGGTCAGGGTGGTCTTGCCGCTGCCAATGTTACCGGCTATAGCTATATGCATTGTTATTTCTGTTTTGTAGATTGGTTGGGATTGACGGGGAATATAGAGTCTATCTTATCGGTAATGAACTTGAAGTCTTCGGGGCGCGTCTTGTAGTCGAGTTGGTCTACATCGATAACCAGAACCTTTCCCTTGTACTTGTTACGTATAAAGTCGTCGTATCTATCGTTCAGGCCCTGCAGATACTCTATAGGTATCTTCTGTTCGCAAACGCGTCCTCTCTTCTGGATGTTCTCCACAAGATGTGGCACCGAAGCCTTAAGATAAATCATGAGATCGGGCAACTTTACCTTGTCCATCATAATCTCGTAGAGCTCCATATAAGTCTCAAAATCGCGGTCACTCATATTGCCCTGCGAGTAGTTGTTTGCCGTAAACACGAACACTCCCTCATGAAGGGTGCGGTCTTGAATAATCATGTTCTCCGAATTTGAGAACTCGAGCACATCCTTAAAGCGTTCCTTGAGGAAGAACACCTCCATTGCAAACGACCATCGCTGCAGATCCTTGTAGTAGTCGTCCATATACGGATTGTCCACTACAGCCTCATACCGTGGTTCCCATTGGTAATGCTCGGCAAGCATCTCTGTGAGCGTGGTCTTGCCGCAACCAATATTTCCTGCTATTCCTATATACACTTGTTAATATCTGTATTTTAGTAAATTTAAATGATTATGCAAAATTAATCAAAATAAATTTATTAACAGACAGGAACGTACAAAATTATTGCCTAATGCCGACACTCGTGCCAATAAATCTATCAGCAGTTTGGGTTTGTGGCAGGCATATTCTCGGCTATAAATGCATCAAGCTTTACAATGCCTTCGGCTGTGCACACGCCACGTAGGAAGAGGAAGAGGATGTTGTGCAATAGATGCTTCATGTTGTACTCCTTGTACATCTCTGTATGCATGGCATACTCCATCGACTTTTGACATATACGCAAAACGATGTCGAAATCGACATCATTACGGAAGAATCCTTCTCTTACACCACGCATAAAGAAGCTTTTGGCATCGCGGTTGCGCACGGCACGCTTCCTCTCATAAAAGTCTACAACGCTTTGATACTTGTTGATGTCCTGGAAGAATGCAGGCGAGACATTAGACACGCCCTCTATCTGATGCTTGTAAAATTCGATGAAAATGTCGATAACACTATGGTTGGGCATATTGCTGTACTCAAACATGTGGCGGTCGTTATCTTCCTCCTGCAAACGCACACACTCAAGCAGAAGCTCCTCCTTGTTTGAATAAATCTCATACAACGTGCGCTTGGAAATACCAAGATGATTGGCAATGTCGTCCATCTTCACCGACTTAACTCCTCGATGAAGAAACTCGTGCATTGCTGTTTTAAGGATTTTGCCAGGCAGTTCTGTTCTGTAATTTGTCAGTTGAATATCTTTATGCATCGTATGAATGTGTGATAGTTTTGCTTTTGTCTTATCATATATACCTTATTATATATGTATAAAACATATGCCATTATATGTGCATTTAACACATTTTCGAATGCAAAGTTACAAAAAACTATTAATGCTGTAATAGTTTTATACAGTTTTTTTACCCCATCAAGTACAAAGAATATATTTTAATGTCAAAAATAATGTTATATAGTTGGTTGTATGCTCGTTTTTAAGTAACTTTGCCATACAAATAGACCAATAACAAACGATATAAATAAACAACTTAAACATGGTGAAAATAACAAAAGAAAGTGCCTTGGAATATCACTTAGGCAATCGCCCTGGAAAGATTGAGGTAAAGCCTACAAAGCCTTACCATACACAAACCGACCTTAGTCTCGCCTACTCGCCAGGCGTTGCGTTTCCTTGTTTGGAAATTCAGCAGAACCCTAACGATGTGTACAAATATACCGACAAAGGCAACCTTGTAGCTGTTATCTCTAACGGTACAGCTGTGCTCGGTTTGGGCGACATAGGCGCTATGAGTGGCAAGCCTGTGATGGAAGGCAAGGGACTTCTGTTCAAGATATATGGCGGCATCGACGTATTCGACATCGAGGTTGCCGAGAAAGATCCTGAGAAGTTCTGCGAAGCTGTAGAGAAAATTGCTCCTACATTTGGCGGTATAAACCTTGAGGACATCAAGGCGCCTGAATGTTTCTATATCGAGGAACGCCTTAAGAAAACACTCGACATACCAGTTATGCACGACGACCAGCACGGTACAGCCATCATATCGGCTGCAGGTCTGAAGAACGCTCTTGAGGTTGCAGGCAAGGATATTGCCAAGGTAAAGATTGTAGTAAATGGTGCTGGTGCAGCCGCCATTAGCTGTACAAAGCTTTACGTGGCTTTGGGCGCTAAGGTAGAGAACATCGTGATGCTCGACTCAAAGGGAGTTATCACAGCCGACCGTCCTAACCTTACTCCGCAGAAGAAGCTGTTTGCTACAACACGTACAGACGTACACACCCTGGAAGAGGCTGTAAAGGGTGCCGACGTATTTGTTGGTCTGTCAAAGGGCAACGTACTCTCGCAGGACATGATACGCTCTATGGCCGACCAGCCTATAGTGTTTGCCCTTGCCAATCCTGTACCTGAGATTAGCTACGAGGACGCTATGGCAAGCCGCCCATACGTGCTTATGTCTACCGGACGAAGCGACTATCCTAACCAGATTAACAACGTTATTGGTTTCCCTTACATCTTCCGTGGCGCCCTCGACGTTCATGCCAAGGCTATTAACGAGGAGATGAAGATGGCTGCCGTACATGCCATCGCCGACCTTGCCAAGCAGCCTGTGCCTGATATCGTTAATGAGGTTTACCATGTCAACGACCTCTCATTCGGTCCTAAATACTTCATACCGAAACCAGTAGACCCACGTCTTATCACAGAAGTGAGCGCGGCTGTTGCCAAGGCTGCTATCGAAAGCGGAGTAGCACGCAAGACCATTACCGACTGGGACGCTTACAAGAAGAACCTTATGGAGTTGCTCGGTCAGGAAACCAAGCTTACACGCAACCTGCACGATACTGCACGCATGCACCCACAGCGCATAGTGTTTGCCGAAGGCGCACATCCATCGATGATGAAGGCTGCTGTACAGGCTAAGACAGAGGGCATCTGCTACCCTATCCTTTTGGGCAACCCCGACCGTTTGCGCCGTGTGGCCGAGCGCTTGAAGCTTAACCTTGATGGTATTGAGCTTATAGACATGCGTGCCGACCAGGAGCAGGGCCGTCGTGCAACCTATGCTAAGCATCTTGCCAAGAAGCGTGCGCGCCAGGGCTACACATTTGAGGAGGCTTACGACAAGATGTACGAGCGCAACTACTTTGGTATGATGATGGTAGAGACTGGCGACGCCGACGCGTTTATCACCGGTCTGTACACCAAGTACTCTAACACCATCAAGGTTGCCAAGGAGGTTATCGGCATACGCAAAGAGTATAACACCTTTGCCACTATGCATATTCTCAACACCAAGAAGGGCGTATTCTTCATTGCCGATACTCTTATCAACCGCCACCCCGACCAGAATGTGCTGGTGGATATCGCCAAACTCTCGGCCAATACCGTTAGATTCTTCAATGAAGAGCCACACATGGCTATGATTAGCTACTCTAACTTCGGTACCGACGAGATTGGCAGCCCGGTTTCTGTACACAATGCTGTGGAAGAGTTGCAGAAGCAATTCCCCGACCTTGCCGTTGACGGCGAGATGCAGGTTAACTTTGCTCTGAACAAGGATCTACGCGACGACAAGTACCCATTCACACGCCTTAAGGGGCTTGATGTCAACACTCTCGTATTCCCGAATATGAGCAGCGCCCAGGGCAGCTACAAGCTTCTGCAGGCTATCGACCAGGATGCCGAGATTATTGGCCCCATCCAGATGGGCCTGAACAAGGCTATCCACTTTACCGACTTCGAGAGTTCGGTGCGCGACATCGTAAACATCACAGCTGTTGCAGCTATCGATGCTTACGTTGACAAGATTAAGAACAAATAATAAACAACAGTAAATCATTGAGGCTGTGACATTCCGGACCAACAAAGTAGAGAATGTCGCAGCCTCTTTTTATCTTAGTGAGATATGATAGAGTTTCCTTGCGCCAAAATTAATCTCGGACTGAACATTACAGAGAAGCGTGCCGACGGCTACCACAACCTTGAGACTGTGTTCTTCCCTATCCCAATATGCGATGCCCTGGAGATAAAGACAATGGACGAGCGTTTCCCGTCGGACATGGCTTGCGACCTAAAGGTTACGGGCAACAACGTGTGCTGCGACGAGAAAGACAACCTTATTGTCAGAGCATATAATATGATTGCAGCCGACTTCGACATTCCACGTGTACACGCACATCTATACAAAAACATTCCATCGGAAGCTGGATTGGGAGGCGGCTCGAGCGATGCTGCCTACATGATAAGACTGCTCGACCAGCGATTCCGCATAAATATAGGTAATGCCGAAATGGAGAAGTATGCAGCCCGACTGGGTGCCGACTGCCCCTTCTTTATTACTGCCGAACCGGCTTATGCCGAAGGCATTGGCGAGATATTGGCGGCTGTAAACATAACAGACAACAATCTGCAGGGCTATTGCCTGGTAGTGGTCAAGCCTCAGATTGCGGTTTCTACTAAAGAGGCTTTCAGCAATATCACACCACGCAAGCCTAAGATGTGCTGCCGCGACATTGTGGCTCAGCCTATTGACACATGGAAGGATGCTCTGTGCAACGACTTCGAGGAGAGTGTCTTCGGCATTTATCCTAAGCTGAAGGACATCAAGAACCGTCTTTATACCTTAGGTGCATCGTATGCGCAGATGAGCGGAAGCGGAAGCTCATTGTTCGGTATATTCAAGAACAACATGGACGAACAGTCGATAAAAGACGAGTTTGCCGACTGCCGTACATTTGTAATGCAACTATAAAAGCATGCGCTATGAATAAGGACAATAAGAACGAGCTGTTTCCTTGGGTAGACAACGAAGGCAACGTGATAGGACACATATTGCGTGGCGAGGCTCACAACGGGTCGAAAAAGCTGCATCCCGTGGTGCATCTGCATGTGTTCAACAGCCAAGGCGAACTGTATCTGCAGAAACGTCCGCAATGGAAGGATATACAGCCAGGCAAATGGGATACGGCTTGTGGCGGACATATCGACTATGGCGAGAATGTTGAGCAAGCCTTAAAACGCGAGGTAGGCGAAGAATTAGGCATACACAACTTTGTGCCCGAAAAGATAACAAGCTACATCTTCGAGAGCAACATAGAAAGAGAGTATGTAAACGTATTTGCCACCGTTTACAATGGCGATGTTAACCCAAGCAAGGACGAACTTGAGGGTGGACGTTTTTGGACATTAGAGGATATTGAGAACAATATTGGGCAGAACGTTTTTACGCCAAACTTTGAAAGAGAATATCGCAACGTTGTTGTGCCATATCTTCAGAAGCAAAACACCCATCTCAAGCAACAATAAAACTCGTACGCAAACACGTACACCACTATGAGTGGCGACACAAAACCTATGCCGCGCAATACAGCAGAAAAGATACTGTCTACCGACTTGAACCTGCCGATAATGCAGCCATAGGTTATTGCCACTATGCCTAAAGATACGGCTACAAGCGGAACAAGACAAGCCGAAAAGCTGCTTGGCATCAACGTGCCAAGGGCACTTAAGAGCGCAGCATGCGGCACAAAGGCAAGAAGGGCTATTACGACGATTATGACAAGAAGCTCCCACAATGCCACAAAAAGAGCCATACGCTCGTAGCCAGTAGCTTCTTTATAGGCAACAATAGAGCGTGGCAGACCACTCTCAACAAGCGGTCCTGCACACATACCTACAACAAGCATCCACACAAGGAAGCTGGAGGCGATATTGCTGACAAATGTACCAAACAACCAGCGCAAGCCTTCGCTTCCAAGTATGGAGCGTATCTGTATGTCGGGATTGACAGCCGTGAGCACCCATGACACAACAATAAGCACCAGCTGCAACAACAATATCACAAGTGATGTGTATGCGGCAACGCACGAAACCTTTAACCTCTTTGTCATAATCGCAACGTTTGTTTAGTCTTCGTCGGCACTAAGATTCTCAAGACTTAATATCTGCAACTCGAAAGCCTTGACCACAAGGCGTGTAGCATTAATGCCCACACCTCCGTTTCCGTTTGGAAACAGTTTCTGTATTAGTTCGTTTTGACGTTTCTCAAGACTCTTTACGCCAAAAGGCATTCCTCGCAAGTTGGATATCTGCTCCTTGGTGTATCCCAATGCAAGATGACGCAAGAAACGCTCGTCGTATTCGTCTATCTCGTAGCGTATCAGCGCCTCCCTATTCTGTATCTCATTCTTTACAGAACGTATAAAGCTTTCCACTATCTTTGCAAGTATAGGCTGATTGAACACAAGACGCTTGCCATTCATAACACTTGCAACATCGTCACGAGTAAGCAATTCGCCCGTCTTAAGTATAATGCCGTCGCACTTGGCGTCAAGGGCGTCTACCCACAGATGCTCATTAAGTATCTCGCCCGTAAAAATCAATACCTTTACCTCAGGATGCTCGCTCTTAAGGCGACTACAAATGTCTATACCTACAGTTGTGCTTCCACCTAATCCCAAGTCGAGCAGCACCAAGTCGGGTTTTGACTTGGCGAATGCTTGCCAGAACGACTCTTCCGAGTCGGCTGTTGCTATTATCTCGGCCTCGGGCACCTCGTTACGCAAGATGCCTTCTGTACCTTTTAGTTCGAGAAGTACGTCCTCTACTATTATTACTTTAAAATTGTCCATAGTATGGCAAAGTTAATTATAAAGGATGAAAAACAAGCAACAAACGACAGAAATATACAATTTGTAAACGAAAATTATGAGTACTATTCACAGATCAGTAACCATTTTATATCTTAAAGTTATCGCATTCAAGAATAATGGTAAAAGTTATGCATTTTTCAAACGTAGTAAAAATGGCTACGGATATTTTTTGCGTTCTCTCATAAATAGTATAATTTTGCATTTTTATATGTAAGACAATGAAACAAAATATTATAGACCATATCAATCATTTGGCTAACGAAAAGGAGCCTTTCCTTTTTGTCGTCAACTATGCAGGTTCGGAAGCATACATACGGAAGCTGTCTGAAATAGCCACCAACGAATGCCTTTATGACTTTGAGGGTATAACCAATGTAAAACGGCAGCCACTCTCTTCGGTTACCAAACATCCGACGTGGAAAGTGTTTGAGCCAAATTTTGAAGATTACACGAAAAGTTTTGAAACCGTCAAAAGCAACATCCTGCGTGGAAACAGTTATCTTGCCAACCTTACTTGTGAGGTGGCTGTGGACTGCAACCTTACGTTGGAGGACATCTTCCTACGTGCTAAAGGCAAGTATAAGATTCTACTAATAGACAATAATAGCAATAGACGGTTCGTGTGCTTCTCGCCGGAAACATTCGTGAAGATAAAGAACGGAATGATATATTCTTATCCGATGAAGGGCACGATTGACGCGTCCTTACCCGAAGCTGAGCAAGTGTTGATGGGCGATAAAAAAGAAGCTGCCGAACATGCTACCATTGTGGACCTGATTCGCAATGACCTTAGCCGTGTGGCAGAGCATGTAAGTGTGGATAAATACCGTTATATTGATGTGCTCCATACCAATAAGGGGGATATTCTCCAGACCAGTTCCGAAATAAGCGGCAAGTTGCCAACTGGTTATCAAAAGCACATCGGAAACATATTGGATGCAATGTTGCCCGCAGGTTCCATAACAGGTGCGCCAAAGGACAAGACTATGGAAATAATCCATGAGGCGGAAGGCTATGACCGTGGATTCTATACAGGAGTCATGGGTATATATAATAATGGTGAACTCAACTCGGCTGTAATGATACGCTTTCTTGAAAATGACGGTATAGGAACGTATTTCAAGGCAGGAGGAGGCATTACTTCGAAGAGTGATTGCAGAAAAGAATACGAGGAAGTGTTACAAAAAGTGTATCTTCCTTTTGAATAGAACTGATTTTAATATGGCACAGCAATTCGTAGAGACAATAAAGATTGTGAATGGAAAGACACAAGCTCTTGCATACCATCAGGAAAGAATGGAAAGAACGATCTGTAAGTTCTTTCCTTCATTATGCAATGCGTCCATGCCTTCATTGGAAAAACTGATAAATCCAACGGAAAGTATGGATTTTTACAAGGCGAGAGTGGTGTATGGCGAACAAGGCGTTGAAGCAGTAGAATATGCTCCGTATTTTATTCGAAACATAAACTCCCTTCAAGTGGTCGCAGACGACACGATAACGTATGGCTACAAAAGTACCGACCGCAGTCGTCTCAATGCCTTGGTCGCACAGAAAGGAAACTGTGACGACATCATCATCGTCAAACATGGACTTTTAACGGATACCTCATTCACGAACCTTGCCATATTTGATGGCAAACATTGGGTGACTCCCAGACATCCCCTATTGCCAGGCACAAAAAGAGCCGCACTATTGGACAAGGGAATGATACAAAAAGCAGATATTACATTGGAAGATTTGCGAAATGCCAACAAGGTAAGTCTTTTTAATGCGATGATTGAGTTTGGTGAAATAGAAATAGCAATAGAAAATGTCCACATCCTATGATGTCTGCACCCCTGTGCGCCATTCAGTTGGTGTATTGCCGGTCTTCTCTTTGAAGATCATATAGAGATAGGTGCGAGAGGAGATAAGATAACGAGGAATAATTACCAAAAAGTGGCGATAGTGGTGCTAAATCTATGTTTTTTTATGAGATTTAGCACCACTATCGCCATATTTGGGCAATTGACCATATTATCCACCCAACGGTTTATATTGAGATAAAGGGTCTATACACCCTTTTGTCGAGGTGTATAGCCCCTTGGAACAACCGCGAAGTATGGATTGATAAATATTGCCAGATTCTTTATTCTCCCATTTGGCGTAGGAGCTATTTTATTCAGTAATCAGAGTTACTTGATTCGTCTGTCCTACACCTGTTCCTCTTTCGTGAAAGTCTCTATCATATTTTCCATGGCGCAAAAATATTGTTTTTCTTCAGAAAAAGGTGTCCACTTCCCCCATGTAGGTGTCTACTTCCTACAAAAAAGGTGTCTACTTGGTGGGGGAAGTAGACACCTAAGGCGTGATTTTATTGTATTTTTGCTCTCCAGACAGTTGGGGAGCAACCTTCTTTCTCTTTGAATATGCCATAGAAATCATGCTTAACCTCGGGTGACCAGAGGGAGAAAAAAAAGGGGATGTAACAAAACAATTAGTTTTATTACATCCCCTCATATGTATAAAGAGTGTGCTGAAAGCCGCAAGTATATTACTCGCCAAATGAATATATATTACTTTGCCATTTAATATATATTACTTTGAGTTTGAATATATATTACTTTGCCTTTGAATATATATTGCTTGAAAAGCTTCAACAGACCCGTATTTTACTTGATAGCCTCAACAAGCTCGTCGGGCGTAACAAGGCTCTGCTCGCCAGTAGCCATATTCTTGAGAGTAAGCTTGCCTTCGGCAATCTCCGACTCGCCAACAAGAGCCACATAAGGCACCTGCTTGGCGTTGGCATAAGCCATCTGCTTCTTCATCTTAACGCTGTCGGGGAATATCTCTGTGCGTATGCCTGCGGCACGACACTTAGTAAGTATCGGCAAGCAATAGGCCACTTCCTTCTCGCCAAAATTGATGAAGAGAAGTTGGGTTCCGTTGACAGCCTCCTTTGGATAAAGGTCAAGACCGTTGAGCACATCGTAGATGCGGTCGGCACCAAACGAAATGCCCACGCCACTAAGACCAGGAAGGCCGAAGATGCCGGTAAGGTTGTCGTAACGACCGCCACCGGTTATAGAGCCAATGGCATAGTCGAGAGCCTTAACCTCGAATATGGCACCAGTATAATAGTTCAAGCCACGAGCAAGAGTAAGGTCGAGCTCTATCTGGTTGTTCAGACCGCAAGTCTTGAGTGTGTCAAGAATAAAACGAGTCTCCTCAACACCCTTCAATCCTGTTTCGGATGCCTGAAGAACCGAAGCTATAGTGGCAAGCTTGTCGTCGTTGGTACCTTCGAGAGCTATAATAGGCTGAAGCTTCTCGATAGCCTCCTCAGAAATACCGTCGCGGCGAAGTTCGTCGTTCACGCCATCAAGGCCAATCTTGTCGAGCTTGTCGATTGCAACTGTAATGTCAACAATCTTCTCGGCCTCGCCAATTACCTCGGCAATACCGGTTAGAATCTTACGGTTGTTAATCTTGATGCAGACACGCACGCCAAAACGTGTAAATACGGTATCGACAATCTGCATAAGCTCAACCTCGTTAAGCAACGAGTCGGAACCTACAACATCAGCATCACACTGGTAGAACTCGCGATAACGTCCCTTTTGCGGACGGTCGGCACGCCATACGGGCTGAATTTGATAGCGCTTGAACGGTAGCTGAATCTCCTCACGATGTTGCACAACATAGCGTGCAAATGGAACAGTAAGGTCGTAGCGAAGTCCCTTCTCACACAGTTTGGTAGCCAAACGCAATGAGTTGCGCTCCTCAATCTCCTCGCTTGTAATCTTAGAAAGATAGTCGCCCGAATTCAATACCTTGAATAGCAACTTGTCGCCCTCTTCGCCATACTTACCCATAAGAGTCTGTAGGGTTTCCATTGCCGGAGTTTCTATCTGCTGAAATCCGTATAGACCATATACACTACGAATGGTGTCGAAGATGTAATTGCGCTTGGCCATTTCTACGGGCGAGAAATCTCTTGTGCCTTTAGGTATGCTTGGTTTTGCCATTTCAAATATGTTTACTTACGTATAATGGTTTGCTCGCGGTCAGGACCTATTGACACAATCTTTATAGGTGTCTCAAGATATGTCTCAAGGAAGTTGACGTAGTCGTTGAACTCCTGTGGGAACTGATCCTCGGATGTGAACTTGGTCATGTCGACATTCCATCCCTTGAACTCCTTGTAGATAGGTTTAGCATCGTACAACTCGTAAGGAAGCTCTGTTGTCTGTGTGCCGTCAGGCAACTCGTAGGCAACACAAGCCTTGATAACTGGGAATGTGTCGAGCACGTCGCTCTTCATCATGATAAGTTCGGTAACGCCGTTAATCATTACAGAATACTTCAGCTGTACAAGGTCGCACCATCCGCAACGACGCTCACGTCCGGTAACAGCTCCATACTCATGACCGAGGTCGCGTATCTTGGCTCCTGTCTCATCGAACAGCTCTGTTGGGAAAGGACCTGCACCAACACGTGTGCAATAAGCCTTCATAATGCCGTATACATTGCCAATGCGGTTAGGGCCGACACCCAAACCTATGCAAGCGCCAGCACAAATAGTGTTAGACGATGTAACGAAAGGATAAGAGCCAAAGTCAACATCAAGCATTGTGCCCTGTGCACCCTCGCACAAGATGTCCTTGCCCGAACGCAATACATTGTTTATTTCGTGCTCAGAGTCGACAATCTGGAAATTCTTGAAGATATACTCTATGCCTTCCATCCATGTCTTCTCTATCTCTGTAATGTCAAAGTCGGTATAACCCAAAGCGGCAATCTGCTTAAGATGAGCAGCCTTGTGAGCCTCGTATTTCTCCTTGAAGCCATCGAGAATGTCGCCTACACGCAAGCCGTTGCGTGATACCTTGTCTGTGTAAGTAGGACCGATGCCCTTGCCAGTTGTTCCAACCTTGTTCTTGCCCTTAGATGCCTCGATGGCAGCATCAAGCACACGGTGGGTAGGCATTATAAGATGAGCCTTCTTAGAGATATGCAGACGTGAGCGTAAGTCATGACCGCTCTTCTCAAGCTCTTTAGCCTCTTGCATGAAGAGATCTGGTGCCAGTACAACTCCATTACCAATGATGTTTACCTTGCCACCCTGGAATATGCCTGACGGAATGCTGCGCAAGACATACTTTTGACCTTCAAACTCGAGAGTATGGCCAGCGTTTGGACCACCCTGGAAACGGGCAATCACGTCATACTTTGGTGTGAGGACATCTACAACTTTGCCCTTGCCTTCGTCGCCCCACTGAAGTCCCAACAGGACGTCTACTTTTCCTTTGTTCATAAATTTATGACTTTTTATTATTCTAAATATTATTCGGCATTTCTGCTTTATAAATTCAAACTATGCTATATAAGTATTTATGTGTAATCCTTTTGGATTTGGTTGCTTATTTTCTTGCAGCCTGCGTCTTGCGTATACGGTATGCACACGACGAGCACACACCATATATATATAATGTGTATTGCTCGCCACGGAATCGTTTAAGCTTAACGCCATTCATCACACCTGACAATTCAGGTATCTCCACATCTGTTATGTTGCCACATACGGTACATATCTGGTGGCAATGGCTCGACGTAGCGAGACATGCCTCATAACGTGTGCCGGTTTGGAACCGATGACGAATTACAAGACGCAGTTCGATAAACAGTCGCATTGTATTGTATAGGGTAGCTCTGCTCACATTGAAATGGCTCTCTGCAAGCTTGTCGCTAAGACCTTCAAGTGTGAAATAGCTGCCCATATCGTAGGCTGCCTCCAATATAGCATAACGTTCTGGAGTTTTACGACATCCATTACGCTCGAGATAACTTGTAAGTACTCCTTTAGCAACTGTCTTGACATCTTTCTGCATCATATTGCAAAGTTACATTTTTTTACCAACTTGACCAAAAAGATGCACTAAAAAGCGTCAAAACCATTATCATTAAGTAGCTGACGCACCTCAAATGCCTTTTCGGTGTTGGTCTGCTCGATGTATTGCAGGCAATTGAGAAGCGAATGCAACAACTGTCGGTCGGCAGAATGTATGTCTACCGAAGTTGCCGACAACAGTTTGTCTAATGTGTCGGTATCGGGTTTTATACCACGCTTCATAAGTCGGCACATAAGGTTGTAGGCACATATACGACCGACGTTGTCCTTATCAAGCATCTGCCTTACAAGCGTGTAGCCAAACGGCAGATACTGGAAGAGGTTGAATGCCAACATCTCTGCAAGCTCGGCAGAGGTTATGTCGTTGGCCCATTGCAAAGCCATGTCTTCCGACATTTTGTCGGAAGGCATAATGAGTGTGGCAAGCAAACGACACTCGCGCACACCTTTCTCGTTCCAAAGAGCTTGGGCAAGAGCGCTGTCCTTGTCGTATTGCATGGCCATTCGGCGCAAATCGGGTTGAGATACTCCCCAATTCACCTTATACTCCAGTCCTTTCTGTCGCATCGAGGCAGCTGTAACGCCATTCATAAATAGGCGGAACGAACGCTTTATCTGTTTTACCAGTTCTGAGGTTTCCATTTTGTTAAATCAATTTGTTACACTACTCAAGTTTAGCAAGTGTAGAAATTAAAGAAGTTCAACCATACTATACTCCCGTGGTTAAAGGAAGCCATACTCTGACGAGTAGCGCAGCATCTGATGGTCGTAAGTCTCGGCATAGTCTACCTTTACGTCGGCTGGGCGACCTTCGGCATCGTTTATAAGAGACATTCGTGGATTGATGAATCCCTTGTATGGCGCTATGCCAAGCTTGCTGTAACGCTCAAGAAGCTCGTTGTGCAACTTGGCGTCTACATGTACGGCATAACGTTCAACAAGCATGTGTGCAGCCTCAAAGTCGCCCTCGCTCTTGATGCGTTGTATTTCGGCAAGCAATGTGGCAAAGGCTGTACGAAGCTCCTGATAATTGGTTATCTCTACATAAGTCTTGCCTTCAAGCTCTACAAGCCTTACAGCCGACGGATAGTGGTCGAGTGTCCAACGTGCAATAAGCGCACGGTTGCGCATATGAGCCTCTTCTATCTCATTGCCTGGCTGTATGCGGGTGAGCTGCGTGAGCAAACCATTCATCATATACGTATAATACTGCGAGCGATAAGCCTCGAGCGACGGAGTTAGTCCGAGCTCGTAAAGCTTAGGATCGGCAATGTAATACAATCCGAACAGATCGGCACGTGCCTCCTCTATCGTAGAACCATAAGAGCCAAGTGCGTCGGCAGAAACTCCAGGAAGCAATTGGCCCGAACCATGACCAAGGCATTCGTGAAGGTCGGTATGCAAATCGTCGCATACATCGCCCCACTTGTCAATCATGTCGCGTGTTGCATCGTCGATAACAAACTCCTTAGCAAATCCGTTGCCGCGTGCAGCCTGATTGTAAGCGTGTGTTAGATTGCCTATGGTTATGCTCTTTGAACCATAACGTGCGCGAATCCAGTCGGCATTAGGCAGATTAATACCTATAGCTGTAGATGGATATTCGTCGCCACCAAGCATGGCAGCACATACAACATTGGCAGTAACGCCAACTACTTGAGGTTTGCGGAAACGTGGATCAACCGGCGAATGGTCCTCAAACCATTGTGCATTCTGCGATAATGTTTGTGTGCGGCGTGTGGCAACAAGGTCTTTATAATGAACAATTCCCTCCCATGAGGCCTTAAGCCCGAGCGGATCGCCATACACCTCGATGAAACCATTGATAAAGTCGACACGTCCTTCATGCTCCTTAAGCCATTCTATCGAGTACTGGTCGAAGGTATGCAGGTTGCCTGTGCGATAATATTCTATCAGCAGATTGATTATCTCAACCTGACGCTCGTTCTCGGCCACCTCGGCAGCCTTGCCAAGCCAATAAACAATGTGGTTGATAGCAGAGCCATAGAGTCCGTCGGCACACCAAACGTCTTCCTTTATACAGCCATCCGATGTTTTACGAAGTGTTGAGTTAAGGCCGTACGATATAGGTGTAGCGGCATTATCGGCATCATCCTTACGCATCTGGGCATAGAAATCCTCAACCTCCTTCTGAGTAAGACCCTCGTAGTAGTTACAAGCCGAGGTTGCAACAAGGTCGTCGCCAGCCTTTTGGTTTACACGCTTAGGCATAATGTCGGGGTTGAACATAACAGGACAGATGTCGGCAAGCAAGCCTTCTACGGTTTCGTTGGCAAGAAGCGGCAAGTGCAGATGCTCGTCAACATCACTCTTCGAGGCTATGTCGTTGGCTGTAGCCAGCACCACGTTGCGGAAATAAGCCTCGGAAAACTCAGGCTCAAACTTCTCGCAACCATAATGATGGTATATGCCATTAGAGAACCACACACGCTTGAGATAAACCGTGAGAGCACGGAACTCATCGTTATCGCGCTCGCCACTATAGTTTACATATACAGCCTCAAGGGTGCGACGTATACGCAGATTGTAACGGCCAAACTGGTCGGTGGTTATGTCGCGACCGCAAAGCGTGGCCTCGGATAGATAATATATGTATAGTTTCTGGTTGAGCGTAAGGTTGTCGAAATCGTCGAGACGATAGCGCAACATCTGTATATCGGCAAAACGCTCATCCGTAAAATTGAATTTGTAGGTCATAAATATCGATAGTTTATACTTTTTATCGGTTGCACACAATGTCAACCGAGAGATTCTTGATACTCTCTCGGTGTTTTGTTTGTAATCTGACAGAAAGCGCGATAGAACGTTTGCCTATTGGAGAAGCCCACCATATCGGATATCTCCTCTATACGCAAGTCGGCATAGCGCGAGTCTTGCAGCAACGCCATAGCCTCTTCTACCCGCAACCGATTGACAAACTGAGAGAAATTGGCATGATAACGCACACTAAGCACTATAGATATGTAGCGCGTATTGGTGTGCAGAAGCGTGGCAAGCTGCTTGGCCGTAAACATACGGTCGCGGTATCGCTTCTCCACAACTACAGTTTGCAGAATCTGCTCTTTCAGTTTGTCAAATGTCTCGTGCGAGATTTTGGCAAGATAGGCAGGTGCATGTTTGCCTTTTTCTATATTGTTAGATGTCATACAAACGTTTTTGTTCTACTAAAGCGAGTCACACTCAGCAAGCCATGCTGTACTCATAGCATCTGTTGGCATACGCCAATCGCCTCGTGGCGACAATGTAACGCTACCTACTTTTGGTCCGTCTGGCAGACACGAGCGCTTGAACTGCTGTTGGAAGAAACGGCGCAAGAATGTTCTAAGCCAATGCTTTATAATATCATCGCTATATACAGTCGCGTCGAAAGCGTTGCGTGCAAGCATGAACAACTTGGAAGGACGGAAACCAAAACGCAGGAAATGGTAAAGGAAGAAGTCGTGCAACTCGTATGGGCCAACAAGGTCCTCGGTCTTCTGCTTAATATCTCCGTTCTCGTCGGCAGGTATAAGCTCGGGCGATATTGGCGTGTCGATAATGTCGAGCAAGGTGGCACGCGACGTCTCGTCAACACTATTATCAGCCACGTGGCTAACAAGATAGCGTATAAGCGTCTTGGGAATGCTGGCATTTACACCATACATCGACATATGGTCGCCATTGTATGTGGCCCATCCAAGAGCAAGCTCGCTAAGGTCGCCAGTACCGATGACAAGTCCGCCAAGCTTATTGCTCAAGTCCATAAGAATCTGTGTACGCTCGCGGGCCTGACCGTTCTCGTATGTAACATCATGCACATTGATGTCGTGACCAATATCCTCGAAATGCTGTGTAACACTTTTACGGATGCTTATCTCGCGTATGGTTACACCAAGGCTCTGCATAAGCGACAGAGCATTGTTGTAGGTACGGTCGGTAGTGCCAAAGCCTGGCATCGTTACACCTATAATGCCCTTACGGTCGTAGCCCAGTTTGTCGAATGTCTTTACGCAAACCAATAATGCCAATGTAGAATCCAATCCGCCACTAATGCCCAGAACCACACGCTTGCTGTTGGTATGTACCAGGCGCTTGGCAAGGCCACACACCTGTATAGAGAAAATCTCGTCGCAAGAGGCATACATATCCTTGCTTGTAGGAATGAAAGGATGTGGATTAACGTTGCGCAGCAAAGCAAAGTCGCGTGGCTGAACAACCTCTGTAGGAACGATAACAGCCTTAGACGATTTGGCCGCATGTACAAACGATGTGTTCTTGCGACGCTCTGTACGCAACTTCTCAACATCTATCTGACTTACAACAAGCTGCTCGTCGAGAGAGAAACGTGTAGACTCAGCCACAAGCGAGCCATTCTCGTAAACATAAGCGTTGCCGCCATAAACCACATCTTGTGTGCTCTCGCCAAATCCACAAGAGCTGTATACATAACCGCATATCAAGCGAGCACTCTGCTGAGAGAGCAAACTCTTGAGATAAGCATTCTTGCCAATAAGGTCGTCGCTTGCCGAGAGATTGAACACAATGTCGGCTCCGGCAAGAGCTATGTCGTTGCTTGGCGGTACGGGTGCCCATACGTCCTCGCACAACTCAATACCAAACTTTACACCATCGCAAGTCTGGAATAGTTGTATGTCTGGCGATACTGTTATAGTGTTGCCGGCAAAGCGAACCTCGGTAGGACAGTCTAAATCGTCGGCAGATGCAAACCAACGCTTCTCGTAAAACTCGCCATAATTAGGCAGATAACGCTTAGGCACAATACCAAGAATATTGCCATGCTGACAAACTACAGCACAATTGTAAAGGGCTGTACCAATACAAACTGGCGCGCCAATAATACAGATAATGTCAAGCATGCGCGAGAAGTCGAGCAGCTGCAATATCTTCATCTCTGTCTGGTCGAGAAGAGTTTGCTGTGCAAAGAGGTCTTGGCACGAATATCCTGTAACCGACAGTTCTGGGAAGACGATAATCTCGGCACCCTTGCCCTCGGCTTGTGCTATAAGGCTTTCTATCTGCTTAATATTGTAGTCGGCATCGGCAACACGCACAGAGGGTATGGCCGAGGCTACTGTTATGTAACCGTAATTCATATTCAATAATTATTATACATTATCTAATCGTAACCTGAGTGGCTCCATAGCCGTATTCCTGGAACGAAGCATCCTGATAAGGATAGTTCTTGTAGCGGTAACGCAACTCGTTAACGATGGCATGACGCAATACACCCTCGCCCTTACCATGTATAAACACTATGCGGCGTCCTTTATTGTGCTTGTTCTCCTCAAGTATGCGACGGAAGTAGTCGAGCTGATAATTCAATATATCGGCTGTGCCCATACCTGCTGTAGTCTCAAGCAAGCTGCCGGCATGAAGGTCAACAACAATCAAATCGTCATTCGACTTCTTCGACTGAGCGTGCTTGGATGTGTTGAGCGACTCCAATCCCTTGAGCTTCTTGTACGAAGGCTCGTTGGCACTAATGTTATTGAGGTTTCCCTTCTTTGGCTTAGTGGTGGTTTCGTCCTCTTCTACATATATCAGCTTGTCAGCCTCAACAGGCTTAAGCTGTGCAACATTGTCGTCCTTAACAACGGGATAAAGCAGAGCAGGTTCGTCAAAGAACTCGCTTGGCTGGAATGTATGAAGCTTGTAGAACTTAACCTTGTCTATGCGGAACTGCACATCGCATACGGGTTTAGCCACAAAGTCCTTGTCGCGCTTGAACGAAAGCAACTGGAATCTAACTCGGTCTATCTCGTTAAGCTGGTCGAGCGCAAACGACTCGATGTATATCTTTGTGTTAGGCTCAAGCTCGCCCTCGCCACGAAGCTTGAACGACTGTCCGTCAACACTCATATATAAATAATGTACGTAATAGTTGCTGTCGTTTACAAGATAGCAAGCAAACGTAGACTTAGAGAAGTTCTTCACATCCTCTGGCACAAAGGCATAATAAAGGTTGAGCACGTTGCCCCCCTTGCGCTCTTCTACCTTTGCCTTGTAGGTTATCTCGCGGTCGGCAGCATCGTATTCTTCCTCGTCTTCAACAACATCAGCCGAGAAGGCATTAATCTTGGCCTTAACCGACATATTGAATGTATCGGGGTCGGCACTCTCGACAGAACCTTCTGCCCCACTCTTCTTCTGAATCGACTTAGACGAGGAATACTCATCGCCACTACTCATTACAACCAAATCGGATATTGGGGTTGGTATCTGGAATCCATCCTCGTCCTCAACCAAGGCTATGTCCTTGCCCTGAAAACCTGCTATCTTACCACCACCTATATCGCTAAGGAATTGTACCTTGTCTCCTATTTTCATCGTTTTCTTTTAGCTTAATTTAAAATTACTCTTTTTGCTGAATATTTAGCTATAAAGCATATGGCTTTAACTTCTCTAACTTCTTTAAATTCTTTAACTTCCCCATTTGCGAAAGTTGAGTATATAACTCTCGTTAAGCTTCGGGTTAAGGTATCAGCAACGAGCTGTCGCCATAACTTAAGAAGCGGAAATCGTGCGAAAGCGCATAATCGTATATCTTGTGCCAATCGCCACCATGCAAGAAGGCACTTACAAGAAGAAGCAACGTAGACTGTGGCTGATGGAAGTTGGTAACAAGCATCTTCACAATCTTATAGTCGTATCCTGGTGCTATTATTATCTGCGTGCTCGAATGTAGCGAGTTAAGACCATGGCGGTCAAGATAAGCCAGAATGTTCTGTATAGCCTTAAGCGGAGTAACGTTTGCAGCTGCAGAAGCAATCGGACCTTCATAAGGATCCCATTGGCATATATGCAACTGGTCCTCGGCAATATCAAGTCCACCCTCAAGCTTTACACCCATATAGTAAAGACTCTCAAGAGTGCGCACACTTGTTGTGCCTACAGCTATTGCCTCTGCATTGTGCTTAATAAGTTTCTCAAGAGTCTGTCGATGCACACATATATATTCGGTATGCATCTCGTGACCCTCTATCTCTTCGGCCTTGACAGGCTTGAATGTACCGGCACCCACATGCAAGGTAAGCTCCTCTCTGTCTACACCCGCTGCATCAATCGACGCAAGCACTTCAGGTGTAAAATGAAGTCCGGCTGTAGGTGCTGCTACCGAGCCTTTAATCTTTGAGTATACGGTCTGGTAAGTGGTCTTGTCGCTTTCCTGAGTCTCACGGTTAAGATAAGGAGGTATAGGAAGTTCGCCAACCGAATCGAGCAACTCTGCCAACGAGATTGTGTCGCTATCCCATTCGAAGTCTACACGATAGCTCTTGCCTACATCCTCACGTCGGGTTGCGGTAAGAGTAACAATAGTGCCGTTGACATCAAAAGTGCGAGACAGCTGTCCTTCCTTCCACTTCTTAAGATTACCTATCATGCAAAGCCACGAACACTTGCCCGTTGCCTGAAACATCTGCTCGTAGTCGGCTGGCATGTATGGCTCAAGAAGAAATACCTCTATCAAAGCGCCAGTAGTCTTGCGGAAGTGCAAGCGTGCCTGTATCACCTTGGTATTGTTGAACACCATAAGCGCCCCCTTAGGCAGATAGTTGGCTATGTTGTAGAATACATCTTCTGACACCTCACCATGCTTATACAAGAGAAGCTTGCTGTGGTCGCGCTGAGCCAAAGGAAATTTGGCTATGCGCTCATCGGGAAGACAATAGTTGAAATCCTTAATATGAATGTGTTTTGTTTCCATTTTCAATTAGTTGTATATCAATACGGCTGCTATTACCGTATATATAAATGTTAATACTAGTACCAATTCCACAATGTCTATATCAGAGAGGCTGTAGCCCGTGGATGTGTATTGTGTAGATATGTAGTTGTTGGCCGGAGCTATACGGCTGTAAACCTTATGGTAAACGATGTAAGATACAATTCCTACCACACCACCCCACAACAATCCGCAAAGGATGTCGAGTGGATAATGAAGTCCGAGATACATTCGGGTATAGCAATTAACGAGCGACCACACGATAAGCGACGTGCTCAATATCTTGCTTCGTACAAGCAAGCAAAAGAATATTGCTATAGAGAACGTATTGGCAGCATGTGCCGAGAAGAAACCATAGTCGCTTCCGCGCATTCCGCCCACCACTCTAACCGCATACTTTATGAACGGATCGTTGCTTGGTCGCCATCTGCCTACAAGTGGCTTCACAATAAAGTCGGCAACGCCGTCGGCCATAACCACACACAGCAACGAGCATCCCAATATCAACAGTATCTGCGCCATTGTCTCGTTGTTCTTGATTACAAGATACAGCAACGACACATATAATGGTATCCATGTGAATCCACACGTGAGGCATGCCATCCACCCGTCAAGAAACAACGAATTGCTGCCATTTAATGCCAACAGCAAATCTTGGTCGAATTGCAATATATTCTGAATGTCTGTCAATTTTCTGCGAATTAAATTGTTTTATACACCTGCTTATCAAATCACCTCCACCTGACTGCGCTTTACCCAGCCTTCCTTGCCATCGGCAAGAATTATGGCAAACCAGTTGCGCATAGTGCGGTCTGTAATTTTAACACTCGTTCCCTCGTGTATAACGAAAGCATCCGAGCCTGTATCGGCAGGTGTCTTCTTTACATTTATTGTTGGTGCCGTAACCACAGCCGTGTCGTGTCGCTCAAGATTCAACTTCTGTTGCCATGCAAAGATGTTGGAGCATACAAACAATACTGCCAACACCATACCGGCATAGAATCCGGTTTTGCGCATCCACACACTTGTGCCAAACAAGAAGAGCAACCACATTAAAAGCGACAACACAAGCGAGCCTATTGCCACACGTGCCCAACCGTCGATACCAAATAAGTTGACTACCGACTTGAACCATGACAAAAAGAAGAACTCGTCTACGGGTGTTATCTTGTCGATTGTCTTGCTGCGCACAAACTCAAGATTGTAACGCACGTCACGATCGGAAGGCGACAGGCGTTGTGCCTTCTCGTAGGCAATAACAGATTGTGTAATATTGCCTAAACGATAATGGCAGTTGCCAAGATTGTAGTAAAGCTCAGCACTCTTCTGCGACTTGAGCAGTTCGTTGTAATCTACAGCTGCCTGCTGATAATTGCCCTTGGCATACTCGGCATCGGCATTATCCTTGGTTATTGCCGATGATGGTAGGGTGAAGCTGAAAGCAAAGAACAGCATAAGCAGAATGCCCATTGTCACATCTGCTGGCTTCTTCTTCTTGATTTCCTTCAACGATGTTTCAATATCCATAATAGCCATAATAGCCGAATCATAAGTTTTGTTCATGTTACCAGCAGCATCGCCTGGAGCATATCTCTCAAACTCGCACTCGTCAAGAGCATTGATAAACTTGTCGATTGTTGCCTGTGTAATGCCACGACCAATAAGGGTATCCGAAATGTTCTCACGAGAGAGTTTCTCTACTGACATGTTCATCCTGTCGCTTACATATCCCCATAGAGCACGCAACACCTCGTCATAGAACTCGTTCTGGTTGCCAGCAAGCATCAGACGGTTGGCTTTCTTCAGACGTTTGGTTGCAACCTTGTTTGCACGCTTGCCCTTAGTCTTTACTATATCGGCATTATCGACAGCACGCTTTCTGAAGATTACGACCAATGCCACGAAGACTCCAATAAGCAGAACTACTGCCAACCAATAGCCCATCGAGCCATAGTACAGATTATTCTCATCCATATACGAGGCCTTGCCTTCCTTGATTGGACGAATGTCTGTGTTCTGCTCGTCAGAATAATCGCTTACAGACGAACTGTTGCCGTCGCCCTTTTCTACATTTACGGTTATAGGCTGTGTCTTTATTGTCTTATACGTGTTTGAGGCTGTGTCGTAGTAAACCAAAGATACGGCTGGAATGGTGTATTGGCCACGGTTGCGAGGAACAACCAGATAATCGAAAATCATATTGCCCTCAATACCGTTGGTTGTCAGCTTGGTCTTGTCTGTAACCTTAGGGTCGTACTTCTCAAAGTTCTTTGGAAATTCTACAACAGGCTGCTTTACAAGCTTAAGGTTGCCAATACCTCCCACCACAACACGCAAGGTAAGGGGATTGCCTTCCTTTACTGTAGTATGGTTGAGTTGGGCTGATATGGTAAAGCGACCTACTCCACCCGAGAAGTCGGCTGGTTTGTTAGGAAGCGGATCTACAACAATGTCAAGACCTGGCGCCACAATGTTGCGCTTAACCTCGACATATCCAGAACCACCATTAAAGAAGGCTTCAAATGGATCGACCGAACGGTTCTGCTGTACAACAATACCCTTGAATGTTATGCTTGGGATAGACAATTTACCCGTCATCTGCGGGAACATAACATACTGGCTCCACGTTACACAACGATAGTTGCGACCGTTGAGACGCTCTATATGATAACTCTTCTGCTGCGGCAGAGGCACTTCCTGGGTATGAAATCCTGTAAGGTCGGGCATCTTACCGTCAAGCGAGGTAAGATCTACAAGAGTGTAAACCTTATAAGTAAGGAGTATTGGCTCCTGCTCGTGCACACGTTTCTTGTTGGCTGTTACCCTTACAAAGAGGTCGTTGCCTGTAATTCGTCCACTTGCATTAGATGGCGACACATCCTCGTCGTGCATTCTTGGAGCGCCATTGCCACGACGACCCGAGCCAGAAACAACAATACGTACAGCATGCGATGCCACCTGCCTGCCATTAATACGGGCATGAGCAGCCGACAAAGTATATGTTCCTGCTTTCTCGGCATACAAAGTATAAGTATAGGTTATTGACGACGAGCTACTGGTATGACCGTTAACAAACTGATAGCTCGACTGCTTTGAAGTGTAAGGGCCTGCTATAACCTCCAATCCTGAAGGTATGTTGCCAGCTCTAAAATCGTCTATATCCTGTGTATTTACTGTATAGGATATACGGAAGTTTTCTCCAACAGCCACATTCGAAGGAGCCGAAACTGTTATGTTCTGCGCATTAACCAAAAATGCGCAGAGCATAAATAATACCATTAATATATAAGTCTTTTTCATTATCTATATAATATATTTACGTTTCAGCAACTACCAGTTCTTATCCAATTTACGCGAACGTGTTTGTCGCATAGCATCCTTCACACGACGTTGTGTGGCTTGCTCGTTCTGCATAGCGGCATTAAGCAGCTGCTCGGCATTGTCGCGGCTCATCTTCTCTTGCTGCTTTTCTTTGTTCTCCTTGTCTTGCTTGTTGTTGTTCTTGTCCTTGTTTTGGTCTTGCTTCTTGTCTTTATCCTTCTTCTGCTTGTCTTTGTTCTTGTTCTGATTGTTCTTGTTGCGGTTTTGCTCCGACTTGTTAAGACGTTGGCACAAGGCAAGGTTGTAACGGGTCTCGTTGTCAGCAGGATTGTTGCGCAAACTCTCCTTATAAGCGTTTATTGCATCGCCATACAATTTATGGCTCTGGCACACAAACCCTATGTTGTGATAAATCTTAGCCTTGCGCATCCTGCCCGTTTCTATCTTGGCAGCCTTCTCAAACTGCTGTACGGCTACCGAATCCTTTTTCTGCATAACAAGGGCACAACCAAGATTGTAGAGAGCCTGTGGGTTTTCAGGATTAACAGATAACGACTTTCGGTACTCGGCTTCTGCCTTTACAAAGTTTTGTTGACGATAATATTTATTGCCGCTACGGATGTATTGTCTGTCGGTTTGCGCCATTCCCGAGACGGTATAAACCAACAACAACGCCATAACAAATAGAAATCTCTTCATGCTATATGTATTTACAAAACATTTCATATCTAATGATTGTAAACCCTATTGTTTCTTGAAAAACTTAATATTCTTGAACAACGGGTTCTTTGCCTCCAACAAACAAGCTTCCACAATGAGCAATATCAGCACCAAAATGGCAAACGCCTGGAACTGTTCTGCATACTCGCTATACACAACACTCTGTGTCTCGCCCTTCTGGAGTTTGGACAGTTCGGAGTTCAACTTCTCTTGAGCGTCGCTTGTATTGTCCACATGTATGTATGTACCACTTCCTGCCTGGGCCACACTACGACACATCTGCTCATTTAAGGCTGTCATTACAACATTGCCGCTTGCGTCTTTCAAGTAGTCGCCATTGCCTACCGGTATTGGAGCACCCTTGGTGCTGCCTATGCCAAGTATGAATACATTTATGCCTTTCTTGCGTGCCTGCTTGGCTGCTTCCTCGGCTCCGCCCTCATGATCCTCACCATCGGTTATCAGTATGATGGCTCTACCTACACCTTGCTGCTGGGTAAAGCTGTTGGATGCAAGTGTTATTGCACGCGCCACATCTGTGCCTTGGGTAGTGATGAGCGAAGGGGCTATACTCTGTAAGAACATCTTGGCCGACACATAGTCGCTCGTTATAGGCAATTGCACAAAGGCATCGCCAGCAAAAACTACAAGTCCTATCTTGTCGTTGGTAAAGTTGTCCACCAAGTTCTCGACCAACATCTTGCTCTTGTCAAGACGCGAAGGCACAACGTCGCGTGCCAACATCGAATTACTTATATCTATGGCAATGATAGTCTCGATGCCATTACGCTTGTCGTTAGACACCTTTGAGCCCATTTGTGGACGTGCAAGCATCACCACCATCAAGGCTATGGCTGCCATAAGCAAACCAAACTTCCACTCACGACGTGCCTTCGACACATCGGGCATAAGCTGTTTAAGCAAGGCTGCATCGCCTATTTTTTGCAGACGTTTACGGCGTTGCCATAGTACGCCAATACGTACTACTGCCAATAACGGAATAATCCATAACAGCCAAAAATATGTAGGGTCTTCAAACTTCAACATTTCTATCTTATACTTTAAGGAATTCTACGTAACACTGTGAGTTTGAGCATTATCTCCATAAGCAGCAACACAAAAGCAGCAATGGCAAACGGCTGATAGGCCTCGTATCGCTTTGAGAATCGCTTTACATCCATCTTTGTCTTTTCAAGCACATCGATGTCCTTGTATATCTGCTTCAACTCGCTGTTGTTTGTTGCACGATAGGCATTGCCGTTAGTGGTAGATGCTATATTGGCAAGTGTCTTGGTATCTATCTCTACCGGCATGTTCACATATTGCACACCACCTGCCACCGGCACGGGATAAGGCGCAACCTTGTTTGTACCTACGGCAATGGTGTAGACACGTATGCCCATGCTCTTTGCTATCTCCGCACTGGTCATTGGCGATATGTCGCCCATGTTGTTGCTACCGTCGGTAAGAAGAATTATCACCTTGCTCTTTGCCTTCGAGTCCTTAAGTCTCGACACGGCATTTGCCAATCCCATGCCTATTGCCGTACCGTCCGAGATAATGCCACGAGCAGCTATGTCTGTACGCACACCACCCAACAGACTAAGCAGGGATGCGTGGTCGGTTGTCATAGGACATTGTGTGAACGACTCGCCTGCAAAGATTGTCAGTCCGATGTTGTCGTTAGGACGGCCCGATATAAACTCGGCAGCCACATTCTTTGCAGCCTCAAGACGGTTAGGTTTCAGGTCCTCGGCAAGCATAGACGTAGACACGTCCATAACAAGCATGATGTCGATGCCCTCTACCGACTTGCTGTCCCAGGCATTATGTGTCTGAGGACGTGCAAGCACACACACCACCATTGCAAAGCAAAGACAACGCAGCACCATAGGAGCATGTATTATACGTTGTCTCCAGCTGATGGGCGCATTGCGGTAAGCAGCAGTTGTGCTTACACGCATTGTTGGCTCGCTCTTCTTTCGGTACAGCAAATACCATATTATATAAGGTATAAGCAAGACGAGCAATATGAAATATTCTTTGTTAGCAAATTCCATTTTCTTATTCTACTTTCTATTCAAGTAAGCTTATATATCCTTCTGTAGCTCAAGTTATTGCATTCTATTCGAGCAGCAGATAAACATGATAGACAATATAACCCAACATACCTACAGCAACCACAGCAACCGTCCACAAGAGCGTCTTGATTGTTATTCGGTTCTGGCGTGTCTTTGCCTCGTCCTCTGTAAGCTTAGGCACAATCTTCTCCTCGGTTGGAGCCTCGTCGCGCTTGGTCTGGTCGATAAAGTTGATGGCGTTTACAAGGTTCATGTCCTTCTCGTTGAGCAACGACGAATACTTGGCAAACTTCACCAAGTCGGCTGTATTGAACAGTTCGCGCAACTCGTCTATCTTTGTATCGTCGCCCACGCTCTGGAGCTGCTCCAGTATTTCCGAGCTTGTCATCTCCATTGCGTTAAAGCCGAAGCGCTCGCGTATATACTTACGCAACGTGTCTGTAAGCAATGTGTAGTATTGTTTCTGCTCGTCGGCTGTTTCGAAATGCTCAGCCTTAAGTCGGTCTATCTCTGAAAGGGCCCTCTGGTGTGCCGGTATCTTCTTCACTACACGTATGCGTGTAACGATAGGTTTGTTCTGCTTGAGTCGCAGCACAAGATAGCCGAAGCCAAGTACAAGCAGCATCAGCACAATACCCATCCAGAACAGCGGGCTCCACTCTGCCCATAAAAACGGATTGTCCTGAACATCTTTAGGGGGATAAAAATGCTCAGGATGCAAAGTGTCGACATCGCAAGTAATCACCTTCAATGCCAACTGGTTTGATGCATATGATTTGCCGTCGACCTTTACCTTCAAGCCAGGAATGGCATAAAGATGCTCGTCGAAACTTGTAAGTGTGAATGTCTTGCTGACGCGCATCATTCCGTCAACATCAGACGTATCGGCCTTTGTGTCGTCCAACACCTCAACACCAGGCACAATATATTGTGTGCGCTTGAAGTGCGGAAACACCACCTTTGCACCCTTGCGTGCTGTAACGTCTACCGTCATACGTGTCTGCTGTCCGATGAGAATAGTCATGGTGTCTATCTTCGACACCACGCTCACCGACTGAGCGTGTCCTACGCCCACAGCCAACGACAATATAGCAGAAATTAATATATGTTTCATATTCAATAACTTGTTTTAGACAGCCCCTTAGTCCAAAGGAGCTTCTCTACACTCAGCCTCAACCTCTCGAGGCAAAGAGCATCATCATGGCCTTAACGTAGTCTTCGTCGGTTGCTACCGACACCCAGTCTACCTTAGAGCGCGAGAAAGTGTCACGCAGCATGCTTTCGTGCTCAATCCAATGGCGTGCATGTGCCTGACGCACACGCTTGCTGCTTGTGTCAATATACATCTCATGTCCTGTCTCGGCATCTGCTATCTTCATAAGCCCTACGTCCGGCAACTGCTTTGCCCAACGGTCGTACACCTGAATAGCCATAACATCATGCTTGTTGTTGGCTATCTGCATCTGACGCGTAAAGTCGTGCCTGTCGTAGAAGTCGCTTAGAACAAACGCTGTTGTGCGTCGTTTCATCATACGTGTGAAGAAAGCCACGGCCTCGCCTATGTCGGTATTGTGGCTAACGGGGTGAAAGTCGAGCATCTCGCGTATGATATAGAGAATGTGCTTGCGTCCCTTCTTGGGCGGAATGTACTTCTCGATACGGTCTGAAAAGAAGATAACACCAATCTTGTCGTTGTTCTGAATAGCGCTGAAGGCTATTGTTGCCGCCATTTCCACAGCCATGTCAGACTTCATGCACTTGCGTGTGCCGAAGTCCAAAGAGCCGGAAACATCGATGAGGAGCATAACAGTAAGCTCACGCTCCTCCTCGAACACCTTGACGTATGGTTTGCGGAAACGTGCCGTGACATTCCAGTCGATATCTCGCACATCATCGCCAAACTGATACTCGCGCACCTCGGCAAAAGCCATACCCCTACCCTTGAAGGCCGAGTGATACTGTCCAGCAAATATGTTCTGGCTCAGTCCACGTGTCTTTATCTCTATCTTGCGAACCTTTTTTAATATCTCTGACGTTTCCATGTCACTTGTCTATCTAATCATTAAGGCACTTCTACCTTATTAACAATCTTCGAAATGATTTCTTCGCTGGTAATGTTGCTTGCCTCTGCCTCGTACGAGAGTCCGATACGATGACGCATAACATCATGCACTACGGCACGCACATCCTCTGGCACAACATATCCGCGACGCTTGATAAAGGCGTAGGCGCGTGCTGCCTTGGCAAGCGAGATACTTGCACGTGGCGAACCGCCAAATGTTATAAGGTCCTTAAGCTCGGCAAGGCCGTACTTCTCAGGATAGCGGGTTGCAAACACGATGTCGGCAATATACTGTTCTATCTTCTCGTCGATATAAACCTCCTCTACAACGGCACGTGCCTTGAGTATCTCCTCGGCTGTAGTTACCGGCAACACCTTCTTTTGCTCGCCCTTGATGTTCTGGCGTATTATCAGCTTCTCCTCCTCAAGTGTTGGATAGCCTATCACAACCTTAAGCATAAAACGGTCTACCTGTGCCTCTGGCAGCTGATAGGTTCCTTCTTGCTCTATTGGGTTCTGTGTTGCCATCACGAGGAATGGTGTAGGCAGAGGGAATGTCTGCTCGCCGATAGTTACCTGATGTTCCTGCATAGCCTCGAGCAACGCACTCTGCACCTTAGCCGGAGCACGGTTTATCTCGTCTGCCAATACAAAGTTGGCAAATACCGGACCCTTCTTTACGTGGAAGTTCTCGTCCTTCTGCGAGTAAACAAGCGTACCCACAACGTCGGCAGGAAGAAGGTCTGGAGTAAACTGTATGCGGCTGTAATCGGCGTCAATAAGCTGTGATAGTGTTTTTATGGCAAGTGTCTTGGCCAAACCAGGCACACCCTCAAGCAATATATGACCATCGCTCAATAGAGAGATGAGCAACGACTCTACAAGATGTTTCTGTCCTACAATAACTTGGTTCATACCAGTCACCAGGTTGGTGACAAAGCTACTTTGCTGTTCAATTCGCGCGTTAAGCTGGCGAATATCAATAGATTCTGACATATTTATATTTTTTAAAATACGTGTTTTGTTTCCTATCCTTTTATGCATGCAGCCACAAAGCTGTATAAAGTGTGGCTGCATAACGATGCGCAAAATTACAGAATTATTATTTCAGAGGCGAAATCTGCTGTCTAAAATATATTAAAATGTCACAATTTCTTACTTACCCGTAGTATTATTCGGTAAAATCCAAGCCAAAATGCGTGGTCAGTTCCTCGTAGACACGCTGAACCGGAAATCCCATTACGTTATAATAGCTGCCGCTGAGTGCCGTCACACCTATGTATCCTATCCATTCCTGAATGCCATAGGCGCCTGCCTTGTCATAAGGCTTGTACTTGTCTACATAATAGTTTATCTCGGCGTCGGACAGTTGTTTGAAGGTTACGTCTGTTGTTACCGAAAAACGGCGTTGCTCCTTGCTTGTTGTCAGGCACACACCTGTTACAACTTGGTGGGTCTTGCCACTCAGTTCGCGCAGCATTCCGCATGCGTCTGCCGCATCGGCTGGCTTGCCCAGAATGTCCCTACCTACTATTACAACCGTGTCGGCTGTTATCAGCAGTTCGTCGTCCTTTACGGTATAGGCGGCTGCCTTTTCGGCTGCTATATATTCGGCTACGTCGGTTGCGGGCAGACTTTCTGGATACGATTCGTCCACACCTTTCAACACTTTCACTTCAAAGTCTACGCCCAGTCCACCAAGCAGTTCCTTGCGTCGTGGAGAGTTGCTTGCTAATATTATCTTTATCATATTTTTAAAAAGTTAGAGAAATTAAAGAAGTTATAGGTTTTTAAGAAGTTATAGAATTTAGAGAAGTTAGAGAAGTTAAAGCCATATGCTTTATAGCTAAATATTCAGCAAAAAGGCTATTGGCTATAACTTCTAGCGACCGTAGGGAGCGCTAACTTCTTTAACTTCTGAATTCTATGAAATTAGAGAAGTTAGAGAAGTTAAAGAAGTTAAAGCCGTATGTCTTATAGCTGAATATTCAGCAAAAAGAGTAATGGCTATCGCTCGGCTTTGCCGCTTGCCTTAG
>ERZ1034678.229-NODE-229-length-31692-cov-6.134842_pt1 | contig 31692 bp, 14 predicted proteins | sample MGYA00520640_ERZ1034678 | MGnify/ENA primary metagenome ERZ1034678 (study PRJEB33766, sample SAMN09781767) | gut metagenome | biome: gut microbiome | host: Homo sapiens | place: Madagascar | study: EMG produced TPA metagenomics assembly of the PRJNA485056 data set...
CTACATCCTTGGATTCTCTCTCCGTGCTGATGGTGACTCTAAGTTTGGTCCTAAGAACAAGTGGGCTTACTTCCCAGGTGTTTCTCTCCGTTACAACATTGTTGATGAATCATTCATGAAGCCTCTTCGCGATAAATTCCTCTCTATGTTGGCTCTCCGTGCCAGCTGGGGTATCAATGGTAAGGCTCCAAGTGCCGACTACTTGTTCTATTCTACATATAATACAAGTGCAGGCTCATATGGTAATGGTAACAACACATTTACCGTTGCAAGTATTGATGGCTTGAAGCTCGACGACCTCCGTTGGGAGAAGACAACATCTGTAAACCTTGGTTTCAACCTCGGTATGTTCAACGACCGCGTAGAAGTTGACTTCGACTGGTATACCAAGAATACTAAGGACTTGCTTATGACAGGTGTTAAGATTCCTTCAACAACTGGTTATAGTAGCCTTTCATACGCTAACGTTGGTAAGATGAACAACGAGGGTTGGGAACTTAACGTTTCTGGTAAGCGTCTTATCAAGTTCGGTAAGTTCTCTATGGATGCCAGCATCAATGTGGCTCAGAACTTCAACGAAATTAAGGAGATGGATCAGCGTGTGCTCGATGCTATCAACACTGAGTGGAGTGCAACTACACGTCCTTCAAACAAGAAGACTACTGGTTACACCAACCGTGTACAGGTAGGTAACGCTATTGGTTCTATCTATGGTTTCCGCTATAAGGGTGTTTATCAGTATAGCTACGAATATCTTGAGAACTATCAGAAGGAACATGGACTCTCATCTTCTGAATATGAGGCTTGGATTAACAGCCAGTTGGCAGAAGGAAAGACATTCCCTGTAGTTCTTGGTTCTGATGGCAAGGTCTTGATGACAAGCCAGGGCCACCCACAGCATGTTGTTTACAACTATTCTGATGGTAGCTCTACATATTCCTTCAAGGGTGGTGATGCTATCTACGAGGATATCAATCACGATGGTCAGATCAACGCTCTCGACATTGTATACCTTGGTAACTCGTTGCCAAAGGTACAGGGTGGTTTCAACTTCACCTTCAAGTATGGACGTTGGAGCTTGAAGACACGTTTCAACTATCGTTTCGGCAACAAGGTTGTTAACCTTGCTCGTATGAACCTTGAGAACATGTATACCACTTACAACCAGTGCGCTACTGTAAACTATCGTTGGCGTAAGGATGGTGATATTACTCCTATTCCACGTGCTATGTACAACGCAGGTTACAACTATCAGGCTTCTGACCGTTTTGTAGAGAATGGTTCGTATATACGTTTCAACAACTTGCAGTTGGCTTACAACTTTGATAAGAAGGTCATCAAGAAGCTTGGTTTGAACCAACTTCAGGCTTACCTCAGCGTTAACAACATCTATTGCTGGACAAAGTATAGCGGTACTGACCCTGAAGTTTCTGTAGCTGGATGGGGTGTTGCTGTCGATGACTCACAGACACCACGTGCTAAGTCGTTTACTGTAACATTGAACGTAGGATTCTGATAATCTCACAACCTATATAAACATTGAACATAATGAAAAAATATATATCAACCATATTGGCAAGTCTCGCTATGGTATCTTGTGTAGATACCGTACTCTTGCCTGATGACAAGACTGTTGACCAGGACTTCTGGAAGACAAAGTCGGATGTCAACCAAATGGTGCAGGGCGCATATAAGTCTATGCTTTCGACTGATGTGATGAGCCGACTCATTGTATGGGGCGACTTCCGCTCAGATGAGTTGAATTTGGTATCATCAATAACAGGTTCGATACCTACTGCACTTACTGAAATTGATGCTGTGAATATGCAGACTACAAATACCTTCGCTACATGGGGAGGCTTGTATTCTGTTATCAACAACTGTAATATCGTGCTTGACAAATCTAAGGCTGTTATGGATGTAGACCCTTCATATACTGAAGGTGACTATACAACTGACCGCTCACAGATGTTGGCATTGCGCTCTTTGTGCTATTTCTATTTGGTACGCAACTTCCGCGATGTTCCATATTCTGGTAAGGCTTATATGAATAGCAGTCAGGAGATGAATCTTCCTCAGCTTGCTCCAGACTCAGTACTTACACTCTGTATTAAGGATCTCGAGGAGGCTTCAAAGACTGCTCTCGACCCAACAGCGTTTACTGACTGGCGTAGAACAGGATGGATAAACAAGGATGGTATCAACGCTATTCTTGCTGACATCTATCTATGGCTTGGTTCTGTACACCATGACGCTACATACTATCAGAAGTGTGTAGAATATTGCGATAAGGTGATTGAGTCAAAGAAAGAACAGCATGTTGCTGACCGTGGTGAGGTTGATACAAAAGAATATCCTATTGCTGATGCAAATAAGGCTTTCGACAATATCTTTGTTCAAGGAAATGCTGAGGAGAGTATCTTCGAATTGCAGTTTGATGGAACAGCAAATTCTAATACCGCTCTTTGCCAGTATTACTTTAAGTACGCTAAGGACAACTCGCCTTCAGGCTTTGTTAGAGCAGCTTCTATTTTCGGTACTGCCGGTAGCGGACAGCCTGTATATACACAGACTGGTGACCTTCGCTTTATAAATAATGTGTTTGCTCCAAACACCAGCCTTGAAAGCTATGATATCCGTAAGATGATAGCAACTTCGTCATTGAATTCTAACCCTGTTGGCAGTAAGGGCGAAGATAGAAAGACTGCAGTAAGCCGTACATACGACCGCTTTGCTCAGAACTATATCTTCTATCGCTTGACCGACGTTATGCTTATGAAGGCAGAGGCTCTTACTCAGCTTGCTGCATCTGACGAAGATGTACAGTTGCGTCAGGCTTTCAACCTTGTACAGGCTGTTAATAGCCGCTCGTTGTATAGCGGTAACCTTGCTACAGACTCTTTGAAGTTTAGCTATTACAAGACACGCTCAAGTGTAGAGACATTGGTTCTTCAGGAGCGTTTGCGCGAGCTTTGCTTCGAGGGTAAGCGTTGGTACGACCTCGTACGTTACAACTACCGTCAGGTAGAGGGTGTTGACTATAGCAAGACTCTCTATCAGCAGCAGCAGGAAGGTAAGGAGTTTGTCCGCAACAATACTGACTTCTTGAACCTCGTAACAAGAAAATATTCATCAGGTGCTGCTGCAGCTGCTGCAAAGATGCGTACAGAGCCAAATCTATATTTGCCTGTCAACCAGGGTGATATTGATGTAAACGATAAGTTGCATCAGAATCCTGCATACAAGGCTGATGATGAATATAAGAAGAATTACTAAAAGGAGGAAATAAAATTTATGAATACTAAAATCTTTAAATTAGGCTTCGGCGCTCTCGCAGCTGTGGTTGCTCTCGGCTCTTGTAATAAGGAGCCAGATGAGTCGAACCTCTATACCTTTACTGGCGAGACCATCGAGACTTTCATTGAGAAAGATAGCACTCTTTCATCATTCAACTACATCCTCAACCGCGTTGGTCTGGACAGAATGATGGCTTCGTATGGTCAGTATACTTGCTATGCTCCTACCAACGAGGGTGTGGCACATTATATCGATAGCCTTTATAATGACCCTGAGGCTACTATTGAGCATAATGGTATGACAAATAATTCACTCGAGGGACTTAGCGATAGCCTTTGCCTTGATATTGCAAAATATCACTTGACAAATGGTCTTTATAGCATTATCTCAATGGGTGGTAGCGGTGCTACTATTACTACTATGCTTGGTCGTCCTATATCTTCAAAGGTAGACAGTCTTGGTCATACTGTATTGAATGATGTTTCGACCATTATCAGCGAAGATAATGAGGTGACAAATGGTTTGGTACACAAGATTAACAATGTAGTACCTCGTACATCACGTTTGCTTGGCGATACCTTCGAGCGTTTGGAAGGTTACAGCATCTTTAGTGAGGCTTTGCATAAGACACATCTTGCTGATTCTATTGCTAAGTCGGTAAAGTATCGCACACTCGCTGATGGTACTCGTACAACAAAATTCAACAAACCTGCTGATATCAATGATACAGATGGTAGCGAACTCTATTGCCCAGAGGAATGTAAGGTTGGCTTCACTGTATTTGCTGAGAGCGACGAAGTGTTAAGAGCTAATGGTATCAACAGCTTTGAAGATCTTGTAGCTTATGCTAATAGCGTTTATGGTGGTGCTGCTGCATGGTATGACTATATCAATGAGAAGGGATTGAGCGTAAGCACAGGCAACGACTATACTAATCGTTTCAATGCCTTGAATATGTTCGTTGCATACCATATTCTATATGCTTCTATGGCACAAGACCAGTTGGTATTTGAAAATAAGTCAGGTGTGCCTGTTGGTACAAGTAAGTGGAACTATGTGAATGGTGCCGATCCTTACGACTACTATCAGACAATGCTTCCTAACACTCTTATGAAGATTTGGGAGCCTCAGCCAGGAAAGACACTTTACATCAACCGTTATCAGACTTTTAATACCCTCACCAATGAGGTAGGTACACGTGGTACTAATCACACTCTCGTAAATCCAGGTATCGAGATTGAACGTCAGGATATCACCGCTTACAATGGTTATATCCATCCTATCAAGGGTATGTTGGTATACAATGAGCAGGTGCCTAAGGGAGTGTTGAATGAGCGTATGCGTTTCGAGGCTACCACATTCTTGCCTGAGTTCATCAACAATGGCTTCCGCTATATGTCTATGAATGAGGTTTCGGCTATGAATGGTGGAGGTAGTGGTGCACGTTTGGCATTCCCTGTTAACTATTTCGATAATGTAATCTGCTACAATGGTGAGCAGACTAAGCTTCGCTATAATATAAAGGGCGACTATCGTGCATATCAGGCAGACGCCTTCCAAGGTTGGGGACAGTATGACTTGGCAGTGAAGTTGCCACCTGTACCATCAGGCTTGTATGAATTCCGTTTGTTCTATTCTCCTATGGGACACGGTGGTATGATGCAGTTCTATTGGGGCACTTCAAAGAATGTTCAGGAGATGACAGCATTGAGCATACCTCTTGATGTTCGTATTTTGCAAGACGACCCACGTATTGGTTGGAGTGCTTTCTATGAGGAAGACGACCAAGGTGTATCTACCGACGAGGCTATGAAGAACCGTGGATATATGCGTGGTCCTTTCAGCTTCTGCGGTCACCCAGGCGACGATGGCGATCAAAAGACAACAAAGAACTGTCGTGGTGATGGTGTCGTGACTTTGCGCCGTGTGCTTGGTCGTGTAAACGTTAAGCAGAGTGAAGACTTCTGGTTCCGTTTCAAGAACGTTATCAATGATGACTCTGACCTTAAGTGGCAGCTCGACTTCGTAGAGTTTGTACCAGTCAACGTTGTTGACAACAATATGTACTCAGAAGATTGGTATTAAAAAATAAAGATATTAATATATGAAAAGTATATTCAAAACAGGAACTATGATTGTTGCCGCTATGTTTGCGGCAACATCATGCTCCGATTTCTCCGACTATAATGAGACTCCTTCTACAGGCAACATGTCGGCAGATAAGACTTTGTGGGAGAATATATCGCAGAATGAGAACTTGTCAGACTTTGCCGCTTTGGTAAAGAAGGCAGGCTTCGAAGCAGCTCTTTCTCAGTCGCACTTCTATACAGTTTGGGCACCTGCTAATGGCACATTCGATGCACAAGCTTTGATGGCAGAAGATAGTACTAAGGTTCTGAAGGAGTTTGTAAAGAACCATATCGCTGACTACAACCATGTGATATCAGGAGCTATTGATGAGCGTATAAAGGTGTTGAATGAGAAGTCTTACGATTTCGTAGGTGATGGCTCGTATACTTATGATGGTTTGAACATCACTACTCTCAATCAGCCAAGTATCAATGGTATTATGCATATCCTTAATGGTGCAGCACAGTTCTATCCAAACATCTATGAGCATGCTACATCAGCAGAGGGTCTCGACTCGGTAGTAAACTTCTTTAAGCGTTATGAGATTCAGACCCTTGACACTAAGAATAGTGTGCTTGGTCCTACTGTAAACGGTAAGCAGACTTACATTGACTCTGTGATGATTGTTACCAATACCGCTTTCGATATGCTGAATGCTAAGGTGAGCAAAGAGGATAGTTCGTATACTATGCTCGCTCCAACAAACGAAGCATGGGTAGCACAATATAATAAGGTGAAGAAATACTTCAACTATATCGCTACTACTTCAGCACAAGATATTGATGAAGCTAAATCTACATCTTCTGCACCTACATCTACAGTAACTATTGACCCTGCTTACCAGTCAGACTCTATGGCTGTTTTAGGTGTTGTTGGTAATCTCTTGTATAACAATAATAACTACTACAACGATTGGCTCAAAGATGAAGGCAAGCAGCCTTATGATACTTTGAGGTCTACAACTTTTGGTTATTTCTCTAACCCTGAGGAGATAATGTCGCACACCATCAGCAAATCGAAGATGAGTAATGGTGAGTTCCGTGTCGTAGACTCTTTGGCTTTCCGTCCTTGGGAAGCATGGGCAATGCCAATTGAGATTAATCCTCGTAATAGCAAGACTTGGACTGGTGCAAGTTCTACTGTTCAAATTAATTCTGACCTGTTTGACGAGATTGGTTACAAACCAAAAAATGAAAATCAAAGCAACCTTGAATATTATTGGGTAACACCTTTGAGTGGTTATGGTAAACCACAGTTGGATGTTAAATTGTCAAGAGTGCTCTCTACCACATATAATATATATGTGGTATTGGCACCAAGCAAAGATTATGGCGTAGATGCTGATGGTAATGTATTCCGTAAGCCTAATCAGCTTGACTTCACTCTTAGCTACTGTGACGCAAAGGGTAAGTTGCAGACAAAGAAGTTGAATCAGAAGGTAGAAAACAATCCTAACAAGGTTGATACTGTTGCTGTTGGTACTTTCACATTCCCTGTTGCATACTATGGACTTGGAAATAAGATTTACCCTAACTTGAAGATAACAACCGACTTCGGTGTGTTCAATGGCACTATGATGGCAAAATACACACGCGACTTCCGCATCGTTTCAATATTGATGAAACCTGCAGAGATGGAAGAGTTTGAAGCCAATGCTACTAAGGAGAACTAATTATGAAGCGTAAATATATTAATGATATACAGAAGCATGGTCTGAGACTATCGCTCTGTGCCATTTCTTTGGGCTTGTGCCCAACAGCCTTTGCCCAAACAGAAAATGATGGCGAAGAGGTTGAGATGACTATCAAGAAGCCTACACGTCAGCGTGAGGTGAAAGATAATTTTGCTACCACCATGCTTCATGGTGTTGTTGTAGACCAGGTTTCAAAGAAGCCTCTTGCTGGTATTCAGCTCAAGGTGCTTGGCTATGACAGATATTCTGCCATGACAGGTGCTGATGGTAAGTTTACTATCAAGGTTCCTGAATTTGCAACAACATTGTTTGTTCATTCACCTTCGTTTATGTCGCAGCAGGTTGCTATCAATGCTAAGGATACTGAAAAAGAAATCCAGGTGTTGATGATGCAGGAGAAGTTCCGTCCGATGTATGGTGAAGGAACAACCTATACCGCCCAGGCAGGTTTCGATGCTGATGCTAAAGACGTGACTATAGAATCAGACATTGAAAACATACTTGGTGCCGATGTTCGTACAGTGACACGTTCTGCAGCTCCTGGCATAGGTGCATCTATGTTTGTTCGCGGTTTGTCGTCTATCAACGCTAATGCTCAGCCATTGATTGTTGTCGATGGAGTGGAGCAGGATATGCAGCAAAATCGTTTGTCTTTGCATAGCGGACAGATTAACAATATTCTTGCAAACATTGCTCCTGAGGATATTGCCTCAGTAAAGGTGTTGAAGAATGCTACAGCCCTCTATGGTGCACGCGGTGGTAATGGTGTTATCCTTATCACTACAAAGCGTGGTAAGTCTATGGCTACACGTATTGATGCCAACATCTCTGCAGGTGTTAGCCTCGTACCACAGTTGCCTACAATGATGAACGCTTCGCAGTATCGCAACTATGCTACAGAGATTCTTGGTACCGTTCCTGAGAATATCAACCGTGATACTCCTATCTCGTTTAGATTCCTCAACGATGATCCAAACAACTATTATTATCACACATATCACAACGATACAGACTGGACAGACTATGTTTACGACACTGCCATGACCCAGAACTACAATATCAGTGTGCAGGGTGGTGATGATATTGGTATGTACAACCTTTCTGTAGGTTATGTTAAGGCTGAAAGTACAGCTAAGAATAATGATTTCGACCGTATGAACGTTCGCTTCAATACCGATATCAGCATTCTTTATAACCTTACTACTAAGTTTGATATCTCTATCAGCCGTACAAACAGTAAGGTGTTTGACGATGGCGCAATGGAAGACCTTAGTGCAGGTGCTATCACCTCTCCAACATTCTTGTCATTGATAAAGGCTCCTATCGTTAGTCCTTATCAGTATAATGCTATTGTTGGTGGTTTCACATCATTGCTTTGCGACTATGATGATATCTATAGCCAGCTTGGTTCTGGTTATGGTTTGGCTAACCCTGTTGCCATCCTTAATAATGCAAATGGTGACAATAAGAACAAGGCAGAGAACACTTATTTCAATGTTCGTGTAGAACCTACATGGACTATTAATAATAACTTGAGCCTTACTTCTATGTTCAGCTATACATTGGACCGTAACTCTCAGCGCTATCATCGTCCATTCGTTGGTGTACCTTCGTTCGAGATTTCTAACCTCGGTACTGTAACAAGTATGGCAGCTTCTTTGTTCTCTAAGGAGATTAACGTTGTCAGCGATACTCATATCGATTGGAAGCATCAGTATGGCAAGCATAATCTTGCAGCCTTCGGTGGATTTAAGTATACCTACTTCTCGTTTGATGATAACAACTTGAAGACAGAGTATAACTCTACAACCAACGATAAGAACCCTTCTCTTAGCGCAACCTCTGGCTATCAGCACATCAAGGGTAACAACGATGTATGGAAGAACCTTCAGTGGTATGGCAATGTAGACTATAACTATATGAACCGATACTTCGCAACAGTTTCTCTCTCTGCTGAAGCCAACAGCCGTTTCGGTGCTAAGTCTGGCGACCTCGACCTTTGTGGTGTAGCATGGGCTTTGTTCCCAAGCGTACAGTTGGGTTGGGTTATGACTAACGAGTCTTGGTTCCCAAAGAATGCAGGTATCAACTATTTGCGCGTGAATGCAGGTTATGATATGAGCGGTAACGACGATATCTCTAACTATGCTGCTCGTACAAGCCTTTCTGCAGTACGCTTCAACTACAATGCTATCGGTTTGCAGCTCACCAACATCGGTAACGATGAGATTAAGTGGGAGACTAACCATAAGTTTAACGTAGGTTTGCAGGCTTACATGCTCAACAACCGTTTGGGCGTAGACTTCAACTACTATGTAAACAAGACAAAGGATTTGCTCACTCTCCAGACTTTCAAGAACCCTATCGGTGGTATCAACAACTATTGGACTAATGGTGGTGAGATTAAGAACCAAGGTTTCGAACTCTCGGTTACTGCAAAGCCTGTTGTTACTCGCAACTGGAATGTTGAAGTTGGTGCAAGCGTAGGCCACTATGCTAACAAGGTTACCAAGCTTCCTGATGGAGACTATACATCATCTGTATATGGTGACAACAACATCCTCACTTCTGTTGGCAACCCTGTAGGTTTGTTCTATGGTTACAAGACAGCTGGCGTATTTGCAACAGATGCTGAAGCTAAGGCTGCTGGCAAGAATGGTTACTTGTATATGGAAGACAATGCAGGTCTTCGCAACGACTTCAAGGCTGGTGATGTTCATTTCATCGACCAGAATAACGATGGTAAGATTAGCGAACTTGACAAGGTTGTTATCGGTGATCCTAACCCAGATATCTATGGTAACATCTTCGCTACTATCAACTATAAGAACTTGACATTGACCATGGGCTGGAACTATAGCCTTGGTAACGATGTTTACAACTATCAGCGTTCTATCCTCAATAGCGGTAGCACATTCTACAACCAGCAGGTTGCTGAGGTTGCTCACTGGCGTTATGAGGGACAGCAGACAGATTTGCCTCGCCTTGCTTACGGCGACCCTATGGGCAACAACCGTTTCTCTGATCGTTGGATTGAAGATGGCAGCTATCTCCGCCTCAAGACCCTTAACCTCAGCTATAAGGTTCCTGTTCCAGGTTCATGGACATGGCTCCAGGGCTTGACAGTATGGGCACAGGCTAACAACTTGCTCACCTTCACTAAGTATCTTGGTAGCGATCCTGAGTTCTCTATCGGCAATGGCGTACTCTATCAGGGTATCGACTGCGGCAATATTGCTCAGGGACGTAGCTTCCAGTGCGGTGTTAAGATTAACCTCTAACCTCTAAACATCATTAAGAAATGAAAAAGATATTTTTATCATTGTTGGCAGTATTGGGAGTATGCATGCTCCCAAGCTGCTCCGACATGTTGGAGTCTGATAGCTCTCGTCAGCTCTTCGATAAGGACCTCAATAGCAAGACCGACTCTGTACACTTTGCTTTCGGCATTATGCAGTCTATGCAGCAGTTGGCAGACCAGTATGTGCTAATCGGTGAGATGCGTGGCGACCTTGTAAAGACTACTGAATATACAGACAACAACCTTCGTAAGCTCGCAAACTTCTCTGCTGATGCTTCAAACAAATATGATTCTGCATACGTTTACTATCGTGTAATCAATAACTGTAACTACTACATCGCACATCGTGATACTACTCTTATGACAGGTAGTACACTCGTTGTTATGCGTGAGTATGCTGCTATCAAGGCTTTCCGTGCCTGGGCTTACTTGCAGTTGGCTCGCACCTATGGTAAGGTTCCATTCTTTACAGAACCTCTTACTACAATCTCTCAGATTAATAGTAGTAACTATCCTGAGCTCGATATCAATGGTATCGTAGCTGAGCTTGCTCCAGACCTTGAGCAGTATACTGGCTATAAGGTTCCTGACTATGGAAATCCTAATATAGGTAAGACAAACTGGGGAGAGAGCAAGAATATGTTGTCTATGTTCTGCTTTATACCTGTTGACGTTATCCTTGGTGAAATGTATCTTGAGACAGAGCAGTTTGATAAGGCAGCTTCTCACTATACAACATATCTTACAAAGGTTGCTTATAATAATCAAGCAGGAAATTATAGAGAGAGCTTCTCGGACTATAATAAGCAACAACCATTGTTCATACCTTCGGATATGGATTTGTCTGGAACACATGTATTATGGTTCAACAACATTTTCAAAAACAATGCTGTCTACGACTATGTTTCTTATATTCCAATGGCAGTAAACAGCTTGCGCGGTACCACAAGTATGTTGCCTGAATATTTCGGTAACAACTATTATGGCACAGACAAAAAAGAATTGCAGATGGATGAGATTCAGATTATGCCTTCAAAGGAATATTGGGCAATCTCAGATAGTTGCGACTACTACTACTATCGTAACGTTACTGGCGGTTTGAAGCAGCAGTATGTTGGTGGTATAAAGTGGGGTGATATGCGTTCTGCTACTTCTATCACTCTTGGTACAAATGCTGACTCTACAAAGCAGTGGATAAGAAAGTATAATGCAGCTAACGTAATGCTATATCGTACATCTACTATTTATCTCCACCTTGCAGAGGCTTTCAACCGCTTAGGTCATCCTGATGCAGCATTCGCAATATTGAAGGATGGTATCACAGAAGCTTTGCTTGATACCACTCGTACTTATATCACAGACGATACTCGCAAAATGCTTCAGACAACATATCCATTCCTCTCAGACGAGAATCGCTCGTTGTTCCCTGCTGCATCTTCATCAGTAGGCGATTTTGCAACTAACTATGGTATCCATGGACATGGTTGTGGTATAACTGGCGATGGTAACTATCCTGGTCGCTCACCATATCAGCTTGATACTATCGTTGGTTTGAAGATGAAGAAGATTGCAGATATGTACAATGTTTCTGTTGGTGCAACAAAGGCCGATAGCATCAATGCAATGGAGGATATCCTCTGCGATGAGTATGCTCTTGAGCTTGCTTTCGAGGGTACACGTTGGTACGACCTCATGCGTTTGGCTCGTCACAAGAACAAGGCTGGTCTCTATGGTGCCGACTTCGGTGGCAAGTGGCTTGCACGCAAGTTGATGTATAAGAATCCTACCAAGGATTTGACTGACCCTAACAACTGGTATTTACCATTTAAGTAAGAGAATAACTACTTACTGATAATATGTTATTAAAGGAGCATATCAATCACGATATGCTCCTTTTTTAATTTCTATTTCTTCGTTTTTTCAAAAATTATTATTACTTTTGTAGCATTATTATCAAAAGCCTACCATTATGAAATCTATATTACCAAACAATATATGTTCATGCCTTTTGTGCATGATGTTGTCGATGTTATCTCTTACCACAGCTAAAGCCGATGCTTTGGATAGTTTGCAGACTCTGTTGCAAACCAATGTTCAAGTGCAAGAGAAAGTATATGTACAGACTGATAATAACTGCTATTTTGTTGGTGACACTCTATGGTATAAGGCTTTCGTGCTTCGTGCTGATGATAACAAGCCTACCAATATGAGTAAACTGCTATATGTGGAATTGTTGTCTCCAGATGGTGTTGTGGTAGAGCGCCAACGCATTGTTGTAAGCAACAAGGGAGTAACATGCGGACAGTTTGCGCTTCAAGATAGTCTATATAGCGGATATTACGAGCTAAGAGCTTACACCCGTTGGATGCTAAACTTCAATGTTACACATCGTGCTTACACCCTCGACGATAAGCACCTATTCTATAATAACAACATGGCTCATGACTTCTTCCGAGAATGGGATGGTCTGTATTCACGAGTTCTTCCAATCTTCAGTAAGCCTAAAAAGAAAGGTAACTATGAAGGTAAGTATATGTATGGCAGACCAAAACAGGAGGTAGAGTTTGTAGAAAAACCTAAGTTGAAGGTGAACTTTTATCCAGAAGGAGGCACACTTCTTGAAGGTGTGCAGAATAGAGTGGCTTTCGATATCTGTAATAATGATGGTCAGGCTTTGCAGATATCTGGCTCTCTTGATGATGACACAAAGCTACAGCCTACCTATATGGGACGAGGAACATTCCTTGTTACTCCTAATGGACAGAAAGCAACATTCAGATGGAATGATAAGGATTGGACTTTTAAGTTGCCAAAATCCCAGGATGAGGGTGTAGCCTTGGTATTAGACAAAGGTGTGGCTAAGTGGACGAGTAGGGGAGTAAACGTGGCTGCATATGCCGTGATGTGTAGAGGCAAACTATGTCTTTTCGAGCGAACTTCGTCTACATCTGCAACATTAGCAATAGAAAAATTGCCTTCGGGTGTTAACGAACTCATGCTTCTTGATGCTGATGCTAAGGTGTTGGCATCACGACTATTCTTCGTAAATCATGGTGATGAAGTGAAGAATGTTAGCGTGAAGACCGACAAGATGGAATACAAACCTTTTGAGCCTATAAATCTTGAAGTTAAAGGTGCAGAACCCAAAACTCCTTTTGCAATCTCTGTTCGCGATGCTCGTACAGACGATACTTCATATGATGATGGCAATATGATGACCGAGATGTTGTTATGTTCCGATCTTAAAGGCTTTGTTGCTTCGCCTGCATATTATTTTGAAAGCAATGATGATGCTCACACCAAAGCGCTCGACAATCTGCTGATGGTGCAAGGTTGGCGTAGATATCAGCGTGTGCCTGTATTGAGATACCGTCCAGAGTTAACTCTCACTTTCGAAGGTTCTGTAAACAAGATGTTGGGAGTAGATATGCTTACTCTCAACGATATAGACGGGCTTGACAATAAAGTAAGTGTTGCTTCTGATGCAATTAAAAAAGCAGAAGATGCTGTTAGCGAAGGCGCAGTGACGATGACTGGTGAGAGTGCCTCTGCAAGTGTTTCCAATGACAATAATAATGCTTCTGTTACAGATGATGCAACGGGCGAAATATCAGAAGCAACTCAAGAAGGAATGTCTGAGGAAGTTGAAGGCGAATATTTAGGTGTTAACCATGGTTCTTTGAAGAAGGAAGTGCTTGTAGAGGCAGAGATAAGCAAAGATGGAATGACAGCAGGCGGAGTGCAGAAAACTATCAATAATGGTCGATTCCTCTTTCAACTACCACCTTTCTATGGTAAGGCAGTATTGTTTGTAAAAGCTTATAATGAGAAAGACTCTGTAAAGAAGTCTATGGAAAAAGGTACAGATAAACATCGTTTCGATGAAGAGTCTTATCCTGATTTCTATGTCAAGCAAGACTTGTTCTTTCCTGTATTTGCTCATTCCTACTCTTGGTATCAAACTCATCAGCCTGAGTGGCGCAACCTCTTGTTAGACGATGCTTCGCTAAAGGAGTTATCAAAGATGGAAGGCGATCATACCTTGTCTACTGTAAAAGTTGATGCCAAACGTCGTAGTCGTCGAGCTATTGACTTATCGAAGCCTGCTTATGTCATCGATGCCTATGATCTTTATAATGAAGCTACCGATCGTGGCTTGTCGTGGGGAGTGCCTAATATGGGTACTTTCCCAAAGATAGCTTGTTTTACCGTTTATGGTAATATGGGTAGATATCGCGATTATAATATCCGTGCTGCGTTTGTCGATGGATATGTATTCTATCAGAATTTTAGTGCCCACCTTGAAAATCTTAAGAATAGAAGCAATGCAGTAGTTTTCAAGAATCTGCACCTGAAGCGTTTGGATAAGTTCCGCTTCTATACCGACTACGAACCTCGTAATCCTGATGACCGACATACTGAATCTTTGAATTTAGAGGATGTCACCATGATATATCAACTTTTGCCCGACGATGGCACACGTTATACATATCGCGACCGCAGATATCTCTTTGATGGCTTTGCGAAGCCTGAGCAGTTCTATACCCCAGATTATTCTAAGGCTAAGCCTGCTAATCAGAAAGACTATCGCCGCACATTATATTGGAACCCAAATGCCATGCCTGATGATGATGGCAACTTCAACGTTACGCTCTACAATAATAGTAGAGATACAAGAGTTAAGACGTCTGTGGCAGGAGTTACCAATGATGGCAAGTTCTTAGTGGAATAATGATACGAAATTGATTTAGTCAACTACTAACTATAATAGACGGAATGATAGAAAAGAGTTTTTTACGGAGAGGTATAGAATATATTCTACTACTGCTTCTTGCAATATTTGTGGCATCGTGTGGTGAAAGAAATAAGAATAGCCAAGTGTATTCTACTCCAAAAGAAAAGGAGGTAACTCTTCTTCGGAAAATAACAACCATATATATTGATAAGCCACAGAAAGCTCTGCAGATGCTTGATTCTGCAGAGCAAAATAAGCTTATACCTATAGAAGATATTCAAAATATTAGGGCTGTATCGTATCTCTATGGACTTGATAATCCCAATAAAGCTTTGGAGTGTGCTAATAAAGGCTATTCCTATGCTGTTGAAAATGAAGACACCTTAGCTCAGCTCAATAGTTTGAAAGTCTTGGTTTCCATATATTACGTGCAAAGCCATTATACAGAAGTTATAATTAAATCGAATGATGCTATAGAACTTGCTAAGAAATGTAACGATACGGAATCTACAGCTTTTTTCTACATGGCTGTAGGAAGTGCTAAATCTGAGATCGATAATTTAGATGATGCTTTAGACTATCTAAATAGGAGTATAGAGATATACCAAACCCTTGTTGGCGATAGTGCAAGATGGGCTACCTACGACAATATGTTGTATGCCTTGACTAAGCAAGTTGACGTCTATGCAAGTAATCGCTTTTATGATAAGGCTATTTCGTTAATACCTCGATGTCTGTCATTGCTGGATTATCTAAATCACTTAGATACTAACCCTATTGGGCTTAACGATATACGCAAGGCAGAACTAATGGCTGTATGTGCAAAGGCTTACTATGGTGCTGGCTATACTAAAAAAGCACAGGATTGTTATAAGAAGTTGGAACTCACCAAATATAGAAAAACTGCCGACGGTATAGGACTTGGTGTACAATATCTTGTTAACTCAGGACAGTATGCTGAAGCCCTTAGATGTATAAAGATTAAGAAGAAGCATATGCAGAAGTGTCATAGTATTGTTACCTATTATTATATTAAGGTGTTGCTCCGCAATGAGTTTAAGTGCTATTATCATCTTAATATGTATAAGGAGGCTTCCTTTTCTGCTAACGAAAATATGGTTATGGCAGATAGTCTTAGAGCAAGAGAGAAGAAAGACTATGTGAGGACGGTTAAGAAAGTATTTGCCGATAGAGATATACAACTCCAGCTTATAAAGCATGAACAAAAGGCTGAGACCAGCCAGATTGTTATTCTCTTAGCAACGATTCTTGTAGTAGCCCTTGGTTTGCTGTTGGCAATATCAATAAGATATAATAATATTCTAAGACGTAAAGATAGGGCAAATCTTGCAACTATGGAGGAGTTGCGTAAGCTATATAACGAGCGTACTCGTCAACATACAGATACCATAGCGGTTGATGAAGACGAGGATGATGACGAAGACCGAAAGATGTTTGTGGTGATATACAACGAGATAATAACTCGTAAGCTATATCTGAAACCAGGCTTTAGTCGTGATGATGCAATATCTATAGTACCTATGAGCATGAAGCAGTTCTCTGCTCTGTTCCAAAAGTATTCTACGGGTTTTGTATCATTCGTCAATAACTTGCGTCTTGAACATTCGTTAGAGCTTATACGTAGCAACCAAGAATATACAATAGAAGGTATTGCTTTGGATAGTGGATTCTCTAATCGTCAGACTTTTCATCGACTCTTTGTAGAGAAGTATGGAATGACACCAACGGAATATAAACGATTACTTAATGCGGAAAATACCTAACAAAAGGAGATAAGCTTGAATCTTTTTATTAATAGTTGATATCTCGAGTTTATGCTTCGGGGGGGGGTAAAAACTGAATAAAATATGTGGTTTTATGCGTCAATGGGTAAATAAATACCATTTTTACGCAATGAACATATGAGGTGCAAGTAATTGATTATTAATGAGTGCCCAAATTGTTACACTATTTATTTTCTTTTGTTACACCTTTCGGCATGTTTCTATTTGAGTTTAGCAATAAAGGCATTACCTTTGTAATGCTGATAGGAAATACCTTATGCTATATTGTTTGACATTATAGTCAGAGATTAATATGGCTCTTATCTCTTACGGAATTTATATCAACTCAAATCTTACATCAAAGGAGACCAAAGAACAATACCAGTTTTATCCTACAGCAATAAGTAACTGGTTGTTCTTTGGTCTCCTATTTTTATTTGGTAGGAAGATTATTAATATTGTTAATGATTTTAGTATTTCTAAGGTAAAATACTCATTATCTCATTTTTATTGTTTATCTTTGTAGCCATAAACAATGCTACTTATGAGACTACTTACAACATTATTCCTTTTATTAATCACATTAAGTACTTCTGCTCAGCAGAAAGCACCAAGACAGATGAACTATTATCCCGATAATGGTGATATAGTCTGTGTGAATGGTAACAATCGTTATACCCGAGCTCTCTATGGCTCGGAGACATTGTATCGTTTGGAAACAAGCGATCGACCATTGTTTGCTACCTACGATAAGAAAAACAATCGCAACATCTCGTTCTATATAATATATAAAGGTGTGAAAACACGCTTGGATAGCACTTCATGGTGTGAGGCTCGCTATCGTGGTGGTGTGCGCAGCTATAAGCTTAAGGACGAGAAGTGGAATGGCGGCGAGATAGACTTTGTGGCAATAGCATCACAAAGTTCTGAGGCTGCTATATTTGATATCAAGGCTATCAACTTTGATAGCGATATCTCGGTGGTTATAAACTGTTGCAAAACAAAAAGAAAAGGTATGCACCGAGAGGGTGACCTCGGTATGGAGCCACGCGAAAGCTACGACCCTATGCCTGGCTCACCTATAGAAGACAAGACAATTCTGATTAAAAGAAACATCGGAAAAGCTTGCTTTGTAGTAGAGAATGCAGGAGAGATACTCTGCGATGCAGGCAATGGTGAAGCCTCTATGGCTTTTAAAAGAGAGAAGAAAGCTACAGAACAGCTAACATCTATACTCCACATAGAAACTCCCGACCAATATATCAACACCCTTGATGCCAACCTCGTTGCTGCATCAAATGGCTTGTGGGATGGCAGTACATGGCTTCATGGCTGTATAGGTTGGCGTATGCCGTTGGCAGGTTGGCGAGCAGCTTATCTTGCCGATGTGCTTGGATGGAACGAAAGAGCAAAGACTCATTTCGAAGCCTATGCCAAGAGTCAGGTTACTAATGTGCCAGCCATTTATCCTCATCCTACTCAAGATTCGGCAATGAACCTTGCAAGAGCTGAAAAGAAGTGGGGCACACAGATGTATTCAAATGGTTATATCTGTCGTAATCCTAACAACAATAGGCAGATGCATCATTATGATATGAACCTCAACTATATCGACGAACTGCTTTGGCACTTCTGTTATGATGCAGACACCGTGATGATGAGAAGGATGTGGCCTGTGTTGACAAGCCATTTAGCTTGGGAAAAGCGCAACTTCGACCCAGACAACGATCATCTCTATGATGCCTATTGCTGTATTTGGGCAAGCGATGCCTTGTGGTATAATGGTGGAGCCGTAACTCATAGCTCTGCATACAACTATCGTGGCAACCTGCTTGCTGCACGCATGGCAGAGATTCTTGGCGAAGATCCTAAGCCTTATCGCACAGAAGCAGAGGCTATATTGAAAGCTATGAACGATAGACTATGGCTGTCAGATCGTGGACATTGGGCAGAATACCAAGACTTGATGGGATATAAGCGTAAGCACGAGAGTGCTGCACTATGGTCGATATATACTCCTATAGACTGTGGAGTGACCACAGACGAGCAAGCATGGCTGTCTACACAATATGTCATCGACAATATTCCGCATATCCCTGTTACTGCAGATAGCGGTATGGTGGTAGGTCATACTATCTCTACTACCGACTGGATGCCATACGATTGGAGCATCAACAATGTGGCACACGAGGAAGTGATGGATATGGCATTGGCTTTCTTCCAAGCCGGACGCAATGAAGAAGGCTTTGCATTGTTGAAGAGCGATGTGCTCGATGGAATGTTCCTTGGAGCCAGTCCTGGCAACTTCGGACAGATAAGCTATTACGACAAAGCACGCTCTGAGGCTTATCGCGACTTTGGCGACAATGTGGGAATATCATCTCGTGCTATTGTCAACGGCTTGTTTGGCATTCGTCCTGATGCTATGAATGGCAAATGTATTCTTCAGCCAGGTTTTCCACAGATGTGGGATTCGGCTTCGATATCTACACCTTATATTATATATAGGTATGAGAAGAAGGATGGAAAGCGAAAGATGACAATCAGTCAGCAGTTCCGTCAACCACTCGCTATGATATGGAGAATAAGTCTTGGCGACGGACAGTTTGTCGAGATCAAGGGCTCGACAGACAAAGAGCAGACACTTGAAGTTGACGAGGCATGGCTGATGTCGCAGAAGAAACCATTCTTCTTTGAGGCAAAGAAAGAGGAAACCCACAATGCCGAATATTGGGGATTGGCTGATATGACAACAGCTAAGGATAGTAAGACAAAGCTAAAACACCTTACTATTCCTTTCAACTCTAACGTCGACGATATTTTTAAGAATAAATATCTCTCACCACGCCCTCCTTACACCACACTACAGATACCTGTCCAAGGTATTGGTGAATGGTGTTTGCCTAAGAAAACTGCCGAGATTAACGATTCGGCATATAGAGCAACTATCGTAGATAACATCTTCGATACAAAACAGGGTGTGACTTTCGCTTCGCCTGCCAACGGCCACAATATTGCCTACACCTCGTTGTGGGATAACTATCCAGATAGTATCGACGTTCCTGCAAAGGGCAAAGGTCATCAGGCTTGGCTGCTCATGGCTGGTAGCACCAACAATATGCAGAGTCGTATCGACAATGGTGTGGTTATAGCAATGTATGCAGATGGTAGTAGCGACACCTTGAGATTGCGTAATCCAGAGAACTGGTGCCCAATAGAGCAAGACTATTATACCGACGGCTTGGCATTCTCAACGGTTCAGCCTCGTCCTTATCGCATACATTTAGGTAGCAGTTTGGTGAGTCGCGATCTATATGGCGACTTGATGAGCCAAGGCATTATAAAGAAACATACACGCACCGCAGAGCAAAATATTATTCCTGATGGTGCTGCACAGATGTTGAACATGAAACTAAACCCAAATAAGAAGCTTAAAGGCTTCCGCATAAAGACTCTTTCTAACGAGGTGGTTATAGGTGTTATGGCTATATCGATAGAGTAAAAAAAAGAATATTTCTACGTCAAAAGCGTAGAAATATTTTTGTTTTCGTATGATTTTACCATATTCTAATATGTAATATACGCTACTTTTGCAGCAGAAATCATACATAACAACTTAATAACTAAACAAAGCGATGAAGAGAATCTTTTCTTTCTTTTTGCTATCTGCAACCTTTGTCATGCCGGCAATGGCACAGCGCATACAGCAAGACCTTGGTAGAGGTGTTGTTGCTGTGAACAGAAATCCTGAACGTAGTGTTACTTCTGGAACAGATGGCAAACTTGTGTCGTGGCGTAGACTTGCCACCGAAGCTGAGGAAACTCAGTATAATGTTTACCAAAATGGCACACTCTTGGCTACCACCAAGAATACAAATCTTAAGTTATCGAAGCTCAACAACAACGATGTTTTTCGTGTTGTTCCTGTCATCGATGGTAAGGAATTGACAAGCGGCATTGGTGAGTTTAAGTATACCACCACCAATCAACCTTACTCAAACACCTTTATGAAGATAGAGTTTGAGGGCGAGATTTGTCATCCTGATAGCTTCGATGCTAAGTATATTTGGCCTGCCGACCTTGATGGCGATGGCGAATACGACTATATTGTTGGTCAGGTGTCGCGCTATCATGATAAACTTACCGATAAGGTGCAGGCATATAAAGCCGATGGTACATATCTTTGGACTATTGATATGGGACCAAACGTATGGATTTGCCAAGGTCAGAATGATGAAGTATTGGCTTACGATATCAACTGCGATGGTAAGGCTGAGGTTATGCTACGCAGCTCAGAGGGTACTCGCTTTTGGAATAAGTCTGCAAACAATTTCGGGCACTATCCTTTCAAGAGCACCGTTTTGGATATCGATGGTGATGGCATCACAGACTATCAAGACCAGCAAAAGCGCAATCCTCCTTTCTATATCTCGGTAGTAGATGGTTTGACAGGCGAAGAAATAAATAGTGCCGAGCTCGACTATTCTAAGGTTAAGGATGGTGAAGACAAATATTCTCGCGACAATCGTGCCGACTATATGGACGATAACCGTGGTCATGAGTATGCCTTTATGACTGGTCATTTCTGTATCACATACACAGACGGCGTGCATCCTTCGTTGATGATGGAATGCTTGGATCGTACCAAGGATGGTAAGAAGCATCATAACTATGTATTTGAATTCAAGTATGATTGGAATAACGGCACACCTTCTAACTGGCATCATAGCTACACATGGAGCCGCAACGATAAGACACCTTGGCCAGCAGAGTTCCATCAGTTGCGTGTTGCCGATGTTGATGGCGACGGTATCGATGAGATGTTGCAAGGTGGTTATGGCGTAAATCCAAAGAAAGATATGGTATTCTCTGCCGGTATCGGTCATGGCGACCGCTATCGTGTTAGCGATATCGATCCTACACGCCCTGGACTTGAGACGTATGCCATTCAGCAGACAAACCTTTTAGGACAGGTCATATATGATGCTGCAACAGGCGAACACCTTAAGGAATGGTATTTGCCTAATGTCTATGATGTTGGTCGTGGCGAATGTATGGATGTAGACCCAGACCATCTTGGTTATGAGGTGTATAGCTTAATGGATAATCTCTACGACTGCAAGGGAAATGTTATCAAAGAAGGCAAAACATCATACCCATACGAAGGAATATGGTGGGATGGCGACTTGGCTCGTGAGGTTATAAACTCTCCTGGAGGTAGCGGTTATAGCTCTAATGTGATGATAACCAAGTATAGTGGCTCACGTCTTGCTGAATTCTCGCAAGAGAGCGAGTGGGCTACACATGCCGGTTGGGCTGTTCGTCCTGCTTTCATGGGCGATATCATTGGCGACTGGCGCGAGGAAGTAGTCCTACTATATAATAAAGGTGGACGCAACCTTGGTCTTGTTGGTTATACCACCAATATTCCTACCGACTATAGCTTCTACACCTTGCAGCACGACCCACACTATCGTCTCGACTGCACCACCCGTGGCTACTATCAGTCGCCTAACACAGGTTTCTATCTTGGCTACGATATGCCAATGCCTCCATTGCCAGCTGTTATGAAGACCGACCTTCGTTGGAACTCTGGTGCAGAGTGGGCTAATGGTAAGTCTGGCTTCACATCGTTCGACCAGACTTCAGCTACCAACTATGCTGATGGCAAGAGTGTAGTCTTCGATATCTCAGGTGCCAACCCCAATGCTATTGCTCTTAATACCGAAGTTAAGCCTGCTGCTACATACCTTATGGCACCTGTAGACCACGACTATACTATCTCTGGTACAGGCTCAATAGGTGGAAGTGGCGATGTATGGAAGAGTGAGCGTGGCAATGTAACTATCAATGCCAACATCACTACAACAGGTAAGACCATCGTCAGCAATGGTGTGCTTAATGTTAATGGCACTATCTCTGGCAACCTCTCTTTGCGTGCCCTTGGTTCGCTTGGCGGTAAGACAACTATCAATGGCGATGTAGAACTCGAAGGTTCACTCCATAATAAGGGATGCCGATTGATGCCTTGCGAGGTTATGACTTTCGGTAAGTCGCTCAACATAGCTAATGGTAAGATAAATGGTCTTGTTGTTGAGACTACTCTCGGCAATGGCAAGGCAGACATGATAAAAGTTAATGGTTCGTTGACAATCTCTAAGCCTCTCACCTTCGTTATCGATCCTACAACAACCGATAATGAACTCTTGAAGGGTGAATATACTTTGGTTGAGACTACCGAAGGCATCACAGCAGCCGATGATATGCTGAAGGTAGAAGGACTCGATGGACATCCATACCAGATTGGTATTGTTGGCAAGAATATCGTTATCAATATTAGTGGCTCGCGCGATGCTGCTCAGAATGTACAATGGACGGGTGCTGAAGGCTCTGCTTGGGATTATTCTTCACAGAACTTCGCCCTTAATGGTGCTGCTACACCTTTCGTAAAGAACGACGAGATTATCTTCAACGACGATGCTACTGTAAAGACTGTTCAGCTTGATGCTAAGATGATTCAGGGTGGAGTAGTAGTAAACACCAATGATACCTATACCTTCAATGGCGATGGCGCTATCTCTGGCGCTGGCGACTTGGTTAAGGAAGGCAATGGTAAGCTCGTGATGAACCTCAAGAATAACGACTATACTGGTCGCACCATCATCAATGGCGGTACACTCTCTATTGCCGACATCCTTGATGCTGGCCAGGTTTGTCCAATAGGAACATCTACTGCTGTTGCTGACAACTTGCAGATCAATGGCGGACGTCTTGAGTTTACAGGTACCAACTCTTCTACCAACCACGGCATGTTACTCACAGATAGTGCTCGCATCTCGGTAGTAAAGTCTAATGGTGCTTTGGCTCTTAATGGTACTATAAATGGTAAGAATGCGGTATTGGTGAAGGAAGGTGCTGGACAGTTGAACTTCTGTCAGACAACAACAAATCCTCTTAAGGCTGTGGTTCTTGCAGAAGGTATAATAGCTCAAGGCGACTGGCGTATGTCGTTGGGTACTGTTCCTTTCGTGGTTACAGGTAAGGACACTCGATATAAGTTTGTTGCTAATAATAGCATGAAAACTATTCCTAACTTTGCTAATGCTATAAGTATAGAGCAGGGTGCTAAGTTTACTATCGATGGTGCCGACCGTGCAGGCTTGAAGGGAAGCGTTAGCGGAAGTGGCTCGTTGGTATTGAATACTGGTGGTGTGCGCTATGATATCAGCACAGACATGAGCAAGCTTGAAGGCTCGTTGCATATCAATGGCGCTGCTCGATTAATGTCTAATGTCACAGATATGAAGAAGCTTACGCTCACTCTTGGCGATGGCGCTTCTATGCGTCACTATCAGGGAGGCTCAAGCACTAATGTTGTAGCTGCGCTTCATGTAGGTGCTTTGGCTGATGCAGCAGGCTATTCTTCGTTCAAGACCAAGCCAACATTTGGCGGTAGCGATGAATCATGGTTTGTAGGCTACAATAATGCCGACGCTACATTCTCTGGTAAACTCACTACTAAGTCTGTTACCAAGATGGGTACAGGCAACTGGACTATCAAGGGCAACGAGAATTCTTCGAGCATCACAGTTAAAGAGGGTAAGCTTACAATCTTCAATTTGTCAGGAAGTGCAACAACAGGCACTATGACCATAGCTAAGGGAGCAACTCTCGCAGGTAGTGGTACTACTAATAGCCTCGTGGCTCAGACTGGCGCTATCATCATTCCTGGATTGTCAGAAACAGCATTTGGAACTATCAAGACCAACTCTAATGCTATCATTCAGGCTGGCGCATCGATGATCATTAATGTTAGTGCCACTTCTAATAGCAAGCTGAATGTTAAGGGTTCTATCTTCACTATGGCAGGCAACGATACTATCGTTATTGCACCACAAGATGGACGTACATTCATAGTAGGCGAGAAGCTCACCCTCTTCCCTGGAACAAAACCTGCAGGTGGTTGGATTATCAAGTCTACCGATGGTTCTCTTTGGGACGATTCCACTCTTGCTGCCGACGGTTCTATCGTCTGTACACAGGCTACAACTGGTATCTCGGCTGTAGATGCAGACGATGACGAGATTGTAGATGTATTAACAGTCGATGGCAAGGTTGTGAAGAATGATGTTAAGCGTCGCAATGCTACCACCGGTCTTCCTCACGGTATCTATGTCGTAGGAGGCAAGGTCGTTAGAAAGTAGCGAGATAATATAAAACATAAAAAGCGAGGACATATTTTGGTGATTATTTACCAAAGTATGTCCTCGCTTTTTATATGTTTGTTGATAGCATTTATATGCTTTTTAATTAGCTTCTTACCTCCTTTAAAAAGGCTGTTAGTTTCTTCGCCAGTACCAATAGAGTGGTACTGCAGTACCAGCTAAGTGAAACTCCAGTACCACCAAGGTGAAACTCCAGTACCACCTTAGTGGTACAAAAAGTGGTACTGGAAGACTTGTTTAATCCAATTATATTTGAAGGTTTCAACTATATAGCCTACATAATGAGCGCGTTAGTAAAAATTGATTAATAACAAAATCCTTCTTATCTGATCCTATTCGTTTTAACGATTATTTTTGATTAAATCACCAAACAAATTCCTTGCTAACAGTTTTCGTTTTTTCTTCTTCCTTCAGACGTGCTTTTTTGTCAAGTCCTTCAAGCATACTCATCATCTTTGGTTTGTTTTTGTCTAACTCTGCAAGATATTTCTTCTGCGGTGTACCATAACTGCGATACAGATCTTTTATCATCTGCCTTTTGAAAATATAGTTTATTGCATCGTTAGCGTCTTTAGCACTGTCAAGTTGCTCGGTTAGACCAGCTTCTTTCAGTTTTTTCCACGCATTATTAAACTCTAACGTTACTATGCCAGAGTTCTTTTTAACAAAGAAAGAACGTAACTGTTTCTTGTTAAGAGTTTTTTTTAGGATTTCCATTTCTTCATTCCATACATTTATACGATGATCTCTGTATATACGGCGAGCCATGTCTATGGCTTTAGCCATGATATAGGAATACTGCGTACTGTCAAGGTGAATACTCTTACTGTAATATAACGCCATGCTTACATTATCTCCTGATATATGGTTTTCATACTGTGGAATAAGAATGCTGTTTATTGAGTCACGGTATATGTTCTCTATGACTATTTTGTCAAATACACGCTTGTCTAATGAATCTTTATACAAAAAGTCTTGACATATGTATTTTAGTTCACGATTCATAACATAGTGATCTAGTTTAGCATATCCGTCCTGTGGCACTATATAACGTTTCTCTATTTTTCTCATCTCTTCTGGGTGGCGAAGGAATAACAGGGAATCTATAACGCTTTTATTTGCGTAATACGTCTCTCCTTCCAAAGTGTTAAGCCACAAATTTTCTGCAATTGCAGGCATACATAATAACGTTATGACTGCTACTAAAAATAATTTCTTCATTTTATTATAAGTTTTTTATATTTCTAAATGAATGGTGCGGTCTACTTAATACCATATTTGTTTTTCATCCTTAAACTCGAAAATTCTTTCCTCTTTACCACCAGTACGGTCTTTTAATAATAGTAAAGAATTTTGTGGAACGTTATCAAAGAAAAGTTCTTCACCAGATGCAACTTTCCTTTCTATTAGACACCAAGATGTATCAAAGTAATACAATTCATACAAATGTCCCTTTTCTACAAAATTTAAGTCTGTAGATGGTGCGAATCTTATAAGGTCTATATGAGTTTCATTTCCCTTACCCATATCTACTGTTATAGTGTAACCTATGGTTAATCCTCGACAAGAAGTAGCGGTGTTGTTGTCATACAAGTGTTCCACATGGGTACTATCAATGCCTTCACATATATATTTACCATTAATTCGATGTAATTTTTCGTATCCGTTGACGAGAAACTGTAGCTCAGACAGAGAAGAACGAGTTTTATTCGGGGCTTTATATCTGAAATATCTATATTTACTTTGTGTCTTACAGTTTATCTCCGTCATACCATACGGCATAGTCTTGACGCTAGCAATTGTATCTGCATCCACAAAATCTGGTGTATTTCCCCCAAGAAATACACCTCCTAATATATTTCCCCATACATCTACAGTATATTGACATAAAGGATATTTACGATTTACCAATATGCTCCTCGTATTGAAAGTGTCAGCATCGAAATACTTTTTTATACCATTTTCTGCTACGAGAAAAGGTGAAGTAATATATTTTCTTTTTCCATTCTCTATGATATATGTTGTACAAACAGTATTCTTTCCAACATTATAAAATGTGACCTTACCATTCTTTGACTTTGCGCAAGCTACAGGCATCCAATCTTGACCAGATACATATGTACAAAGCATTACTTCTTGGTTTGAGTCCATATCTATAATTACATTGGATGTAAGATTATAGGAAGACGAGACATCATGTATGAATGGGGTTGATAGAAACCATGGTCTTCTATTCGCATTAGAGTCTACAATAGCATACTCTTCTCTATATATTTTTACAGGTGTTTTCGTTTGCTTTATAGTATATGGACATTTGTCTTCTGCTTTTATGGCAAAATGAGAAATAAATCTTGATGCATCTACAGGATTGAACTCTCTTGCTATACTATCATTTTCAAGTACTGTATATGTAATACCATTTTTACCTATCACAGATACCCATGCATGACTTTTGTTACTGTAATCTGCCCATACAGGGGTAAAGTCTATTGAAGATGGTATACCTAAAGCTCTGAGGACATCAGCAAGTAATATAGCCCGTTGTCCACATTCGGCTTTTCCTATTCTGTATGTAGTAATCGCATCCAACTCATAAGGACAGTAGGCATTTGAAAGTACTACATCACTATATACCGCCTTCTTTATAATTGCAAATGCTTTCGCCATGTTGCTTTCTTTTTTCACAAGCGAGCCATAGACTTCTTTCATTGCCGTTCGCCAGTTTCCGCCTATATGTTCCCCACTACATCTATAAGGTAGTATATAATGACAAAAGGTAAAGAAATCTATATCATCTTTCCAAGGTGCCGACTCCCATACGTCAAAAGCCGATTCTATGTTTGAAATCAACATTCTATCTGTTACAACATCACTGTCAGGCACAAGAACCACAGCGCCTTCTTTACTCGCTTTGTTCCATGCTACATTCAGTTCACGAATACCATTCTTACGATTTATGGACTGTATCATGTCTTTATATCTCTCCATTTGCTTGCCTTCTGGAGATTTATGCCCTTCCATATTATTAATTAGGAACAAGGCTGCTTGATAACGCAGACTATCGGTAGCACTTTTAGAATATTGCTCCAATACTGCTTTATATTTCTCACGGTAACTTCTGCCTAACATCAAAGTAGGTAAAAGACATACCAAACATAATAACATCAAATGCTTCATTGCTTACTGGTTTTAATGGTTAAAATTAATGAATTCCTGTGCTTTACTCTTTATTTTTAGACTTTTTTCGTTGTTTACTCTTGCTGGTGTAATGAGTATGTCTTCTGCACATTTCAAAGCCATGCCTCGTTCGCCACGCTTTTTGTAATTCTCCATAAGAAGTAACTTTGGATAAAGAAGAGAAGGTTGTATATTACACAATGTGTCTAAGTATTTTATTCCCTCCTCCGCATCTTTTTCTGTATTCTGACATACGAAATATAACATTTTAAACACCTGTGGTGATGATGTTAATTGATGCGCATGCCAGAGTTCTGACATTGCTTCGGCATATTTACCTTGCTTAACATTATTATATGCGCACAGATTCCAATACGCCTCTGACGTTCCTACACTAACACGAAGTTGCTTCATAAGATTGTTGCTAACCCCCTTCCTTTTAGTTATGCGCTCACTGTACGACTTTAGAACTATCTGCCCTTTTGTTATCAATACCACTTTGGTAATAGCAATGACAGACAAAATCAAGAGTAAAATATTTATGAAATAAGCATAACGATTTGCTCCTTTTGTCTTCTCTGGTATCGAAATAAGTAACGATGCATAGCACATCAATAACAACCACGGCTGTATAGAAGAGTTAACGAAGTTGGTTAAGGACATAACACAGAATGAACCCACAACACAACATATCTGCATATCATGCTTACGAAATGACTTTCTTATCAACATTACGTAAAATATAAGGATAAAAAGCATACCTATTACGCCTCCTTCTACTCCATGTTCAAGATAGTCATTATATGCCACCACAGTAAAACTTGCCGTACGACGTTCCATGTCGGAGGAAACTTCACTACGGAAATAATCTGATTGCCGTAAGTTATAATTTCTTTCATATAGTCCATAACCATAGCCCTGTGGTTTCTCAACTATCATCTTCGCTGATAATTTCAAAATAAGCAGACGACTATCTGCACTATCTTGTTTAAACTTATACAGTTTATAAGAGGCTAACATAATTATTGCCAATGACAAAAGAAGAAATATCCATTTGTTTCTAATCAGAATGCTGTCCCTATTTTTTCTAACATAGAATATTATGCCGATAAAAATCTCAACGCATAAGCCTATATATGCTGTACGACACTTCAAACATGTTAAAGAAAATATACACGATGACAATAAAAGAAGGTAGAACGTCTTATGACGTTTCTCTTTTAGTCTTCCTATTATCAGAGGTAGACATCCCACTATATATATTGCAGTAACTGTGGGATTCTCATTTGAACCAACGATAGGGTAAGACGGATTACATGATGAAAGTACACCAAAATATTGTCCCAATATATATATAATATGTATGACCAAAATCAATAGTAACCCATTTTCTATATTATTACGTGTTAACACTTTTATACTCCTCAAATAAGCAAGAGAGAGTACACTGAATAAAGTAATACAGAGATAAAGCGTACGATAGACCTCCATTATAGGCGACAACAAGCCATGCACTACAATAAAAGTTATCCAACATAATATGCATATCGACAAAGAATCTATGACAATGTTCATTCTCCTTACTATAGCATATGCTATAGCTATTAATGTAAGCAACAGAATACCACCTTCCATTAGCAAACTTCTTGATAGAGATGGGTAAACAAATAAATTGGTATCTATCGCACCAAACACACATGTCATATAGAATATTACATGTGTTAATAAACATATAAAGACTTGATTGCAATTATTAAGAGCAAACATTTTATTTAAATATTAGGTTGGTTCTGAAAATTTTTTAGCAAAGTTACATATTATATTCGTTACAATTATGACATCTTTGTGTATAAAAATAATCTTTTTGCTAATTATTACATTATGATGTATTGTTATTAGCAATAATATATATTTTTTTGTATAAACAAAACTATTTTATAATCATGCTAACACTAAAAGACGTATTATTTCCAGAAATTACCTCCATAACTTATATATCCTCCAACGAACAGAAGGAGGAAATAGATGTTATTAATCATGTAAAAGCATTTGCAAGGACTACATCCTATGGTATCTGCGTATTAGATTATTTAAACAAGGATATACTGTTTCTATCAGACAGCATAACACGCTTAAATGAGATCATCACAGGGTGTCATTGTGACCCCAATAATATAGAAATTCAAGAGAAAGACTTGAAACTTCTTGCAGAAGTTAACTCGGCTGCATTTAAATTTTTATACAGTCTATCCATAGAAGAACGAAAGAAATATTTATTCTCATACGACATAAATATTATATATGAGAAGAATAAAAATATAAGGTTCCATTACAACTCCACTCCAATTTCGTTAACAGAAGACGGAAAGATTCTGTATATAATCTGCTTGATATCTCCTACAGCAGGTAATGCACGACAAAATTTCAGAATAAAAAAGCAACATGCGCATTATTATTTAGAGTATAATTTCCAAAAGCACAAGTGGGAAGAACAACCATGTGTTTCATTGACTCAAACGGAACGCCAAGTACTGTTGCTTTCAACCTCTGGTTTTACTATGCATGCAATCGCCAACATTATATATAGGTCTTTAGATTCTATCAGGACCTATAAACGTGCCATATTTTCTAAACTCAAGGTCAAAAGTATAACTGAGGCTATTGCCTACATTAACAACTACAATATGTATGATTGGATTAACGTGAAATTCTTGTCTAAGGATGCAGATAGCGACATCGATTAATAATAGCATCCCACTCCTTTTAATAATTGTACAAGGAGTGGGATGCTTTTTAAAGATTCTGCCGTAATATTCTATTCTATCATTTAAACACCCTCAACAAAATTTGTTGAGGGTGAGTCTTATAGCGTTGTGTAGTTCAGAATCACTATTTTAGTGTGATACACGTTTAAGTGTTATCGTAACTATGCCAGCGTTTCGGCCTATAGCACGAGGAGTATAATAGCTAATAGTAAGCGTGTCGTCTTTTAAACTAACAATCTTATAAGACAAAATCTTTTTCCTTGGTTTTGCATAATATATTATGTGTGTTCCTGAGCCTATCTTACCTACTTTGGAACCATCGTAAACATTAGGCACCCCTTTAGACAGATAATAGAACATCTCATATTTACTGGTGTCAACCTTGTCTCTATACACATATTTGTTTTCCACAATAAAACTTGCTTTTTTGAATGTCCACGTCTGTGTATCTACTTTATATGTATCCTCCGTACGTTGCCACTTTCCTTGTAATTGTTGAAGTGTTACCAAAGTTTCTGCTTTACTGATAGTACAAGAAACGATTAGTACAATTAATATTAAAAGTTTTTTCATAAAATCCTAAAT
>ERZ1034678.231-NODE-231-length-31681-cov-11.409442_pt1 | contig 31681 bp, 14 predicted proteins | sample MGYA00520640_ERZ1034678 | MGnify/ENA primary metagenome ERZ1034678 (study PRJEB33766, sample SAMN09781767) | gut metagenome | biome: gut microbiome | host: Homo sapiens | place: Madagascar | study: EMG produced TPA metagenomics assembly of the PRJNA485056 data...
GATATGATGAATGAAGTAGATTATTTTAGTAAAAATATGATTATTCTTAGTAAGGTGCAGAATTATTCTTATAAAAGGATATATAATTCTTATTTAACTGATTATGCTAACCTGAAAAAAATATACAAGAAATTATCTGATATTAATAATAAGAAAATTCGTTTTACTGAGAAAGATTTACCAACAGATATTAACTTTACAAAGATTTCTACAATTTTAAGTTCTTTTATCAAATTCATTGATAGTGTTATTGATTCTTTAAAAGTATACTTAAAACTTTAAGTAAATGCCTGAAAAAACAAATATATAAACTTATAATAAATGAAAGGACTGAAATAAATTGAGTATTTTTACAGACTATTTTAAGCTTGTACAAGAAAGTACAGATGATGGAGCAAATGATAAAGCTAAGAAAGCTAAGCAAGAAATACTTGTCAAAATAAAGAAAGCTGTTTCTGATGCGGGGTATAAGCTACGTGATGATAAGAAAAATGAAGACGCATTTATTAATAATAGAAAGAAATTTATGACAAATGGAAATAATCTTTGTATTGCAGGTATAGGTAAAGAAAACTATGATGCTGTTTACAATATTATTGCCAAAACCATTAAAGGAACCGATTTTACAATAAGTAAGGATAATTATTGGACATTGTTTTTATCAGTTAAAGATAATAGTGATATTTATGTTGAATCAGCCAATGGTTCTGTAAAATTAATGACAATAGGTAATTCAATAGTTCCTTATTATGAATCTGCAAATGAAGATAATTCTGATGTTGAAGAAGAATTTAATATTGGAAATATGCTTCCTCAATGTGGTTCCACTGAGGGTATGGCTGACCCAAATAGTGTAATTAATGATATTAAAAAGGTTAATAATAAGAATAAAGAATTAGAGGGAATAACTTTACCAGATGATATACAGATTGAAAGTTCGATAACTGAATATATTAATGACAGTAATCAAACATATAATTCATTTATTGATGAGTCTGTATCAGATGTTGTAACAAAAGTTGGAAAAAAGGTTAAGCTTTCTTTTAAAACTAGAAAAATATTAACACAACGAGCAATTTTAAGGACAAGACTTTTATCTGCTCAACGTTTCCATGCAGATCCTGTTAAAATTAATGATATTAAACAAGCATTAATTGAAAAGGAAAAAGAAGTTCGTGCGTTAAAGCAGGGAGCTAGTAAAGAAACTTGTGATGAAATAAATCGTCTTAGTGATGATCTTTATAATGAAATTAAAGCTAAGAGCTTAAAAAAGAAAATGAAGAATAAAGATGATGAAGTGTCTAATTCTAATAGTAATGAAAAAGAATGTGATAATACTTCTAAAGAATGTGGAGAAGAATATAAAGCAGAGTCAACTTTATCTAAAAAAGAAGAACTCCAAGTGAAACTTGAAAAGGCTATGGAACGTAATGATATTGATGCAATTGTTGCATATGAAAACAAGTTAAAATATCTTTCAAAAATGGAAGATCAAGAATATACTTGTGAAGCAGCAAATATAGACAGTGAGATTAAAGAAGTTATAGATAAACTTAATACTAAAGGATATAAAACAAAGTATTCATCTGCAGGTCATACACAGTTAAGAAAAAAGAGTGATACTGATGATAATGGTGTATATTATGGTAAATTATATTCAGATGCAAGAATCATGTTTGATTCAGATTATGAATTCCCTAAAGCACCAAAATACTGGGTATGGAAAACAGTTGATGATAAAGATTATCTTGATATTATTCCTATACCTTATAATCCAAAGGACGGTACACCAGAGGAAGCTTTCAGTAAATGGAAAGCAAACTATATGGGTACATTAAGAACATGGGTAGATAATCTTCCAACTGAATCTAAGACTGATGGTAAAACAGAAATTAAAGATACAAAGAATAGAGTAAAAACAATAGAAGCATAAATAAAAAGAGTCATAGTTATTTACTAACTATGACTCTTTTTTTATCTTTTTATTAAAAGACATTACTTTAAATACTTTTACGAAAGGAGAACTCCTAGATATGAGTTTATTTATGGATGTAATGAATGGTAATACACCAGAAATAAATACTGATGAAATTGTGACAGAGTCAACTGATGATATTTTATCTGATGATGAGTTAATGACTGAAGCAGTATATCCTGATACATTACCATATATGGAAACTAAAATACGTAGAATTACTTTACCTAAGGGTAAACCTGATGGTTATGGTAATTTATGTTTTTTATATACAAATAATACCAATGAATCAATTCAAATAATGAATAATAAAATTAATTTTGTAAATGCTAATAGATACTTTTTCTATTTTTATAATATGATTTATCGAGGTAAATTGTATAATAAGGTATATAGATTTAGATTATATAATGAAAGAAAAGCATTATATAAGCAAATTAATACCAAGGTTAAACATATTAAACCATTTTTAAAATTAGCAATTACACCAAAAGATAGTCGTAATATGTATTATGACCTTTCTAAATATATAGAAATATTTAATTCAATATGTACTAAACTTATTCCAATAAAAATGATTGAAATATATTGGAATTATATAAAAGCAATTTTATTTGCCGATAATTTGAAAGGATATTCAAATAAGTTTGTATTACTTAATATTGAAAATTTTAGGCTTTATGATACATTAAAAGAAAATTTAACTAATCCAGTTTTTCTTCTTTATTATACAATGTATAGAAAACCTGAATTATTAAAGGATATAAATATTGACTACTATTTATATTGTAATAATAGGTGTTTAAGAGTTAATCCTTCACAGACAGATAAAAAAACATATATTCGTTTTAGAACTGAAATGAAGAGAATATATAGTTACGCAAAAACACCACAGACAAATACAGATGACATATTAAATGAAGAAAATATAGATCGTGATGAGGCTAAAGAAGAAATAGTTACAAATATCACATCAAATATTAATATTACTAATGTAATATCTACACCAACTACAGTTAATGATAAACCAGAATTAGAAAAAGTTAAAAAAGATTTGACTAATTCGACAGTTTCTAGTAATTTAACTCATAATAATAAGAAAGAAACTTTTGTAGTAAAACCAAGTTTATTACAAAAGTCAGTTATATCTTCTCCAGTATTAACTAATCATATTAGAAATAAGATAATGCAAAAAGCTACTAATGTACAAAAACAAGTTATTTCTAAAGCTATTGAATTAAAAGTTAATACTCCTGAGAATAAGGATAAGATAAATACAATTATACAGAAAAAAGTTGAAGAAGATATTGATAAGGACAAGGAATTGCTTAGCCAAATCTATGATAATACTGTAGCTGACTTAGTTCCAAAGTCAGCAGCTTCAACTGCTAGAGATAGAGAATTACAGAAAGCACAGGAAAATATAAAGGTTGGTAATTTAACTATAAAAGAAATAGAGAAAATGCAAACCTCCCATATTCCTATTCCGCCTAAAGATGTATCTACAAGTGTTAGAACTACAAATAAAGAAATGACAAAATTAACTTTTCATAATTTTGAAAAGACTTATAATGATACCTTAATGAATAAGGATTTAGTTAATGCTATTTTATCATTAAATGATAAGTCTATTCCAATGTATGTTCGTGATATCCGTATCAAAGATACATCAGATGAATTAAATTATAAAGACACATATACTATTTTACTTGAAGATGCTAATAGAAAACGCCATACAATCAATGTTGATATACCTAAATTTATTGAAGATAGATTCCTCTATCTTGGTGGTAGTAAAAAACTTATTAAGAAACAAAATTTATTATATCCAGTAGTCAAAACAGATTCTGATATAGTTCAGATAACTACTAACTATAACAAGATGTTTATTCAGCGTGTAGGAACAAAATCAATTGCTTCTATCGAACGTTTAAAAATAGCTTTGAAAAAATCTGATGAATTTAAATCTGATTTTAAGTTTGGTAATACGTTATCTGCTAATAGTAACTATATTACTACTATTGAATATGATGAATTATCAAGATTTATAACTGAATTTAAATCTGGTAAAACTCATTTATTCTTTAGTCAAATAGAAGCAGAAACGGATGCTAAAGAAAAAGATATCAATATTCCAAAGGGTCATATGTTTATTGGTTATGGTAATAATGGTAGACCTATATTTATAAATATAACAACTCAAAAAACTGATGATAAAAAATCAATAGTCGATATTATTCTCGAGAGCGTAAATAGTGAATTATTGGATGCATATAATTCTGCTAAATCGCCAAAGAGATTAATGTATGCTAAAGTTAAGGTCATGGACCAGTTTGTATCTGTTGGTTTATTACTTGGTTTTTGGGAGGGTTTAACATCTATTCTAAAAAAAGGTAAAGTTAAATATCGTCTTGAAGATAATAAACCAGAGATAGGTACAAATGAATCTGTACTTAAATTTGCCGATTGCTATCTTGTATATGAATCAAACGTGGGTATAGATTTATTACTCAATGGTTTTGGATTTATAGATTTGAGTAAATATGATATTGCTCAAATGGATGAACGTGAAACTTATATGGATTATTTAATTAAAGTATATGGTAAATCGACAATTGCTAATGCTTTATTAAATGCATATGAATTCACAATTGACCCTATTACTAAAGAAGTATTAGAAGATATGAACCTTCCTACTGATTTAGTAGAGCTTATAATATATGCTGTATCATTACTTGCAGATTCTCAGTATACACCTGAAATTAATCAGGGATTATCTAGAATTCGTTGTAATGAGATTATTCCAGCAATCTTATATGACTGCATAGCTAAAAAATATATTTTATATAGAAATTCAAATGGTAGAAAACCATTCTCAGTTCCAAAGGATTGTGTAATTAAATCATTACTGGCTGTAAAAACAGTTGAAGATTATTCTACATTAAATCCAGTACTTGAAATGGAAATGATTCATGGAATATCTAGTAAGGGATTTAGAGGTGCAAACCTTGATGACTCTTATACAATGGCAAAACGTACTTATGATAAAACTAATATAGGTGTTATATCACCATCAACATCACCTGATGGTAGTGTAGGTGTTAATAAAACTCTTACTCTTAACCCATCTATAACATCATTACGTGGTTATGTTGATTTAAAAAATAATAAACTTGGAGAATTACATGATATAAACTTATTCTCTCCAGGTGAGTTATCAATACCACTCTGTGCTACTAACGATGATGCTACTCGTCTTGGACATGCAATTAAACAGAGTAAGCATGTAATTCCTGTTAAGAATAGTTCACCAGTATTAATATCTAATGGTTTTGAAGAAGTTTGTCGTTTTGATTTATCTTCAGATTTTGTAGTTAATGCTGATATGAATGGTAAAGTAGTAGAATATGATGATGCAACTAAAATAATGATAGTTGAGTATAAAGATGGCTCACATAAAGCTATTAACTTAGGTAAAACTATTGTTAAAAATGGTGGTGGTGGATTCTTCCTTAGTAATCAACTTATTACACCATATAAAGTTGGAGATACATTTAAAAAAGATGATGTACTTGCATATCATAAAGATTTCTTTACTAATGATAGATTTAATAATTGTCGTATGAATATGGGTACATTAACCAAAGTTGCAATTATGTCAACTTATAATACATATCAGGATGCAACTATGATTACTGAGAAGTTATCAGAAGAAGCAGCTACTGAAATGTGCTTTTTAAGACAAGTATCAATAGGCAAAAACTCTAATGTTGAATATATGGTCAAGGTTGGAGATGAAATTAAAGTCGGTGATAGTCTAATACAGTTTGATACATCATATGAAGATAATTCCTTAAATGCATTATTAGCTAATCTTGGTGACGATGAAAAAGAAAATGTGCTAGAAGGAAGTAAGAATGATATTCACTCTAAGTATTCTGGTATAATAGAAGATATAAAGATTTATTCTACAGTCGACTTAGATGAGATGTCTCCTTCATTAAAGAGTATTGTAAGTGCATATTATAATAAAATTAATAAAAAGAAAAGACTACTTGAAAAATACGATCCTGAATCCAAGAATAGTATTGTAAAATGTGGTCTTCTTATGAATGAAACAACACATAAAATTGAACCAAATAAATTTGGTGTAATTAAAGGACAAAAGATTGAAGATGGTGTTATGATTGAATTCTATATTAAGCATTCAGAGCCTCTCGAAATTGGTTCAAAGATTGCAAACTTTACTGCATTAAAAAATACAATTGGTGAAATTATTCCTGCTGGTTATGAACCATGGAGTGATTTTAGACCAAATGAAGAAATTAGTACAATTATTGCATCAAACTCAATTCTGAAACGTATGACACCAAGTATACTTCTTACAGCACTCGGTAATAAATGTGTAATAGAATTAAAAAATAGATTAAAAGAAATCTATAATGAAAAATAAAAAATATAGAGTAGGATACCGTTTATGGTATCCTACTCTATATTCACGTTTAAGAGGATGTTAATTAAAAAGTTTGTTAATCATTTATTATTAGTATGTTTTAGCTAATAAAAAATAATAATGAATTTATATATTATTTCCTTGATAAATTACATAATTAATTATTATGTGTAATACTTTCTAATAAAAAAGGAGAAAACCTATGGGTAATAAAATTAAAATTACAAATATCGAATCGTTTTTACTTGATAATGTTTTAAAACAAGAAAAGGTATTAACTTCTAAAAAGAAGTGATATAAATTTATTTTTATAAAATCTTAAAGGAGGATTTTATTATGTCAAAAATCATGACTGTTGAAGAAGCTCTCGCTTCTATGGGGGCGAAAACAAATGCAAGTGGAAAACTGGTTGTAAACAGATTCAACAAGAAGAATTTTAACAAGCTTCTTACCGCAATGGCAAACGATGTGAATTTTAAGGCACGTGTTGCTAAGGTTAAGAAGGGCGAACTTGATACTGTTGAGGATGTCCTCGTAACTGATGGCTTCAGAAAGTGGTGCAAGAAGCTCATTGAAAAGGCTGGAGTAGACAAGACAGAGTCTGAGAGAGTTCTCAGTGAAGATTTTGTAATTCCTGATATGGATGGAATTTACGATTTCTTCGTAACAGCTGTCTACAAGTATATGGAAGCTGGAAATCAGTTTGATCTTCTTCCTACTGAAGACTTCAAGGGAAGCCTTTATATCAAGAATGTAGACGAAAAGGTTACTGTTGCTGATGCACATAGCCCTCAGGACAGAAGTTATCTCGGCACATTCGAGACAACTAAGAAGAAGCATAAGGAACTGGGTGTAAAGTCTGGTTGTCCAGTATTTCTCCAGAACCGTAAGAAAGTTGAAAAAAAGTGATATAATTAATTATATCATTTATATATTCTCCTTCATTTTTAAAAGAAGAGTATGAGATTAATTTCTCATACTCTTCTTTTTTTTATCTTCGTCATATAAATACTTATAAAAAACAATCATTTAAAGAGTAAAAACTTATATATGATGAAGAAAGGAGTGAGCTGAAAAGTGGCTTCTATTAAAAGTACATATATAAAGAAAAATCCTGTTGTAACTAAATGGCTAAAAAATGCTATGAGAAGTATAGGCGTATCAACAGAATCTGCACTTAAAGATATTTATCCAAACTTATCTGAAGTAACAAGTACTGCTGTTAAAACAACTTCAAATGCATTAGCTAAATTACGTTCAGGCTCATCAGATATAGGAAAACTCTCCGAAACTATATCTAATAATAAATATATACAAATTGCAAATAAAGCATATAAGAATGCTTTATCAGATTTAAAGTCAGGTAATTTTAATAACGAAGATAGATTTACTGAATCTATGTTTGGTGATGATGACTCCTTTGATTCTGATTTCACATTCGGAGATGAAGATTCGGATGAAGGCGGCGGACTTAGTATTAATGTAAATAATAAGTCTAGTGATGATGCGATGCTTAAAATGTCTAATAGTATGGATAAACATACTGAGGCAATAGTAAAAACAAATAAAGCATCTATGGATGCATATATAGCTACAACATCAGCTACTATGTATCAACTTGAACAATTAGGTTCACAAGTTGTTACTCATCTCGAAAATATTAACAACAACTTAGCTGCAATGGTTCAATATAATAATGAGAATATGACTCGTTATATTGAAGCAAGTATGGCATATTATGACAAGGTGGGAGCGAAAGTAGATTCAGACTCTTCATCAAGTTATAACTCAAAAACTAATGCTACCGATGTGTTTAATAATAAACATGGTGGTATTAATATGTCTTCATATAAAGCATATGTTAAAGAGCAATTAAAGAAGAGTGCTGGAAGTAGTATTCTTTCATTGATTGATGATGATATGCTTGAAATGGCGGCTTCTAATCCTCTTGGATTTGCAACTCAAAGTATAGCAAGCTATATGATACCAAAACTTGTGGGTACTTCAATTGAGAGTGTTGAAAAGACATTCTCTGCTTTTGTTCCTACAATGCTTAATAGACTTGCTGATTTGGCGGATGATTCTGCTATTACATTTACTGGTAATATAAAGAAGATGATTGGTCAAACTTTTGGTCTTCGTGTTTCTAATAAAAAAGATCTTACTGGAGCAAAAGTTGATAGAGGTGCTATTCCATTTGATGGAGAAACCAAGCATGCTGTTACAGAAATAATTACAAAAGAATTACGTGAACAAACATCTTATTTGAAAGCAATCGCTGAATCAAAGATGTTTAAAGTTGATACAAAATCAGCTCGTGATAATTCTGAAGTATTTGATTATAATAAAAATGACTATATTAAAGTAAAAGATATACGTCATAATGTATTAACAGAAATAAATGATGCAATACTCTCATCATTTAAAACTAGTAATTTTGGTACTCAGTTACAAAATTTAGTAGATAATTCTACTATGAGTAAAAAAGATACTGATTCTTTACAGAATAGTATTGATGAGCTCATTATAGCTTTAACTGAAACTAATAAACATATAAATCCATTAGATCAATCAGATAATAGTGCGTATAATAAGATTATAAAAAGGCTTGGTTCAGAAAAAGGTAATAAGAGAAATATAAATGTCATTGATAAATATATCCATGACATGGCAACTCAAAATACCGCTGCATTCTACGGTCTTACTAAATCAAGATTAGATGCACAACAGAGTAGAAATGAGAAATTAGAAGATATAGAAAAGAATGCTTCGGCTTATCATTTACAAGCTACTGGTTTAAATAACACTGAAGATATCTATAAAGAACTATATTCTGAGTTATATAGTGGAAAACGTAAATCTGTTGGTAGAAAATTTAAGGCTCCATCATTTGAAATTGATGAAGAAAGGAGCGGTAAGGGTATTCTTGGTCGTATGGCTAAGAGAGGCTCCGATACTGCTAATTCGATGATGGCTTCTGTATTGGGTGGTAACTCTAAGCAGGCATTTAATGATTTTACAAGAATGATTGTTGATAGTGCTAAAGATATTGGTTCTGCACTAAGAGATAAGGTACTAACCCCTTTAAAGGCTACCTTGTTTGGACAAAAAAATGATAATGGATATTCTGAAGGTGGATTATTCTCAGGTGTTCAAAATGGTATGAAAGATATGCTTGGTACTCTAAAGCATACTTTTACAGGTAAAGAATGGACTGATTCACAAGGTAATAAACATGGTGCATCAGATAATTCTGTACTTCATCATTTAAGAACAATGGGCGATACCGTCAAAAAGGGTATCATGGAAAAATTATTTGGTCCAGCTGATAAAAAAGATGAAGGTAAGGGAATATTTAAAAACTTTACTGCTAGTTTACAAGGTGGACTTAATAAATGGAAAGAAGCGTTCTTAGGTGAATCCATTGAAGGAATGGATAAATCTGAGGTTAATAAGAAAATAACAGAAAAATTAGCTTCATATACAAAAAATGTTACTATTGGTGGAGCTATTGGTGCCGGTGTCGGTCTTTTCTCCGGTTCTTCTATTTTAGGTTCATTAGTTGGTGGACCAATAGCAGGTGCTGGTTTAGGAATGGCTGTTGGTATTTTATCCAAGAGTGAAAGATTCCAAAATTGGCTCTTTGGTGAAAAAGATGAAGTAACAGGAGAACGTCTTGGTGGTATTATCTCTAATGAACAACAAAAATATCTAAAAGAAAATAAGCTCTCATTAATCGGTGGTGGAGCTATTGGTGCTATTACATCTGGTCTCACAGGTAAAGGTGCTAGTATTTTAGGTAGTATTGTTGGTGGACCAATAGCAGGTGCTGCTGTGGGTATTGCTTCAACAATGGTTGTTAAATCAAAGTCATTCCAGGACTTTATGTTTGGTAATGAAGAGAATGGTAGACGTGGTTTAATTAATATAATCAAAGACTCTTTCTCTCGTGGTCAAGCTAAAGCTAATAATGCAGATGATCATGATATAGCATTTACTTTAGATGATAAAGCAATGGCTATGTCTGGAATTGGTGTTCTTGGTGGTGTAATGGCTAGTGCTATTCTTCCAGGTGGACCAATCGGTGGTGCATTAATAGGACTGGGTGCATCAATAATTGCTAATAAAAAGACATTCAAACAGATGTTATTTGGTGAGGATTATGTTGATGAAAACGGTAATACTAAGCATAAACATGGTTTATTTGGTCGTGTTGGTAATATGCTTAATGCTAATTTTATCAGACCTTTAAGAACTCAATTAACATATTTTGCAAAAGATGCTACTTTAGAATTAAAGTATACAGTTGCAGATGCCGTTGAGAATGTGTCAAAGACTGCTGCAGAAATGGGTGGATTTGTAGCCAATTCATTTAAGCATGTTTTTGGTGAAACTGGAAAAGCATTAAATGATAAAATTCTTAAACCTGCAATAGGTGCTCTTAATAAAGCATTTATTGAGCCACTTGCACAAGTGACAAAAACTGCTACTAGTATTATATACAAAGTGGCAAAAAATACCGCATTATTCCCATTTAGAGCTATCAATTTGGTAGCTAATTTGGCTGATAATGGTATTAAGCGTTTTGCAGATTGGTTCAAAAATGAAACTAAGATTGGTCACGCTGTTACTAGATTTAATAAATTTATAAGAAGAAAAGTTAATCAATTCTTTAAAACTATCACCAAAGGAATCCTGGCACCTTTCAAGCTTGTGGGTAAAGCTGCATCTTGGATTGCTAGCGGATTAACTGCTGGTAGAAATATTCTTGTAAATAAGTTTAATAAGGGTAAAGAAAACCTAAGTGAACGTACTGGTCATAATCTTGATTTCTTTAGAAATAAAGTAAGTGGTCAAGAAGGTTTATCTGATAGAGAATTAAAATCACTTCGTAAAAAAATGATGGCGAATGAACGTGCCAGAATGAAACAAGAGTATGCTGAAAATAAAGAACGTGATAGAAATGCACGTTTAATAAATAAAGCTACTAAGGGTCAATTCTCTTCTGATACATTGGAAGCACGTGCTGCAGCTATTAGAGCTAATCCAAAATTAGCAATGCAATTAAATACCAAAGTTAAGTCTGATGACCAACTTGCTGAAGAAGCAAAAGCAAAAATCTATGGTCGTAGATTAGTTGGTGTTGGTTTCAACGCTATTGAAAAACAAACATTCGCAGATTTATCTGATGAAGGTAAGATTGCTTACATCTTAAAGAGGATTTATAATGCCATAGATAAGGAATCAGCTGATGAGCAAATTGAACAAGAAGCTGACAAGATCATGGAAGATAATCCTGGAATGGATAAAGATAAAGCAAGAAGATTAGCTAAAAAGAAACTTAAAAATACAGAAGGCGTTTCCGATAATGCAAAAAATGCTATCAAATCTAAGTGGGGATTTGGTAACGATGATATTAATTCGTTAAATGAAGATATCAAAAAGAAACGGTCTGAAAATCCTAACTTATCTGCTGAAGAAGCAAAGAAACAAGTTCTTGCTGAATATAGTAAGAGTGATGATGCTGGAAAACGTAGTGTTGCCGAGCAATTTACTATGCAAGAAAGAAGTGCCAATAGTACAGATAGTAATCTTTCTAATCCATTTGCACATGTCACAACTGGTAGACAGTTTGTATCTGCTGTTAAGCATACTTTCTTTAAGAACAGTAATGAACGTAACAATAGAACCATTAATGAAACTACTAAAGAATTAAAAGATAAATATAATTCCATGATTGAAGAGGATATCTTTAAACAGTGGAGAGAAAGATATAAATATAAATATCCAAGATATAAATCTTTTAGAGAATTCAAGTTATCAAAAGAATATCGTGAAATCTTTAAAGAATATCAAAAAGCTTGTCCTTTTGATGAATGGATTAAAGACAAAGATGGTTATAGCAAACTTGAACGTGCTCGTAAAAAGATTGCTAGAAATCAAGAAAAAGAAGCTAAACTTAATGAGGATGAACAAGCAGAGGCTGCTGAAACAATAAAACGTGAAAAAGAAAATGCTAAAGATGCTGATCGTAGAAAAAGAGAGAGAGAAGAATATGCAGAAAACCTTTCAAACACAGCTGATGAAGGATCAATATTTAAAGATAATAATAAACCAAAAGAGAAAAAACGAACCGACTTTGCAAATCTTGGTCAAATATTTCATGACAATATTGGTGGCTTTGGTCGTGGTTCTTCTCCTATAATAAAAAGAATAGTTCATGGCGGTTTTGGTACAGATGATGAATCTAAAAAAGCAAAAACTGAACTTGATAAAGTTAAAAAAGCAGGTATCACTGCTGAAGAGAAAAAGGCTGAAAATGAAAAGAAATCATTTAAAGATACTATTTCTTCCATTTTAACTTCTATTAAGGCTGGTAACAAAGACCGTAAAGAACATAAGAAAACATGGGCTTCTATATTCAGTAAAAAGGGACTCATTACTGGCGGTTTAATTTTATTAGCTCCATTAATCTTTAAGGGTGTAAAATGGCTTATTAATACTTTCCCGAACTTAATTAAGAATATTGGTAAGCTTATAGGCAATATCGTCAAGATTGGTTCTGATTTTCTTGGCAAATCTGTCAAAGATATAGCATGGACTGAAGAGAATGATGCTCGTACTAATGGACGCAGTATGGGTGAACAAGCTAGTGCTATGATGGATAATGTAGGTAACTCTGTTAAGCAATTTGCTAATGGTGATATACTAGAGGGTTATCAGACATTAAGTACAAATGACCAAGGTGAAGACTGGGCTGCTACTGATAAAATAGATAAAGCAACATTTAGATTAGTTGGTAAACCAACCAAGAAGATTATAAAAACCGGAAATAAATTACTTAATACTAAGATTAAAGGTGATAAACTTAAAGATTATCTTTGGTATGGTAAAGAGTATGTTAAAGAAGGTATTCAAAATAGTAAAGTTGCTAAATTTGCTAAAAGTAAATTAAACACTGCTAAAAAAGTTGGTGCTGAAGCTACTGGCATTCTTAAAACAAAAGCCGGTACTATGAAAAATAGAGCTGTTGATTTTGCAAAATCAAAAGCAAGTAAAGCTAAAGATTATCTCTGGTATGGTAAAGAGTATGTTAAAGAAGGCGTTCAAAATAGTAAAGTTGCTAATTTTGCTAAAACTAAGGCTTCAAATATTGCTGAAAAAGTTGGCAAAAGTAAATTAGGAACTAGTGCAAAAAATACAGTTAGCACTATAGCAGAGACAGTTGGAAAAGACGATGGTACTTTCAAAAAGATTTTATCAAAGATTGATGACTTTGGTAAAATGATTGCTGAAAAGCTTGGTAAAAAGCTTGGTAGCAAAGGTGGAAAATGTATCACCGATGGTGTAAAATACTTAAAAAATGCAGCAGGTAAATACTCGAAAAAAATAGTTAGTAAAGTTGGTGGTAAACTTGTCAAGGGCGTAGCTGCTGTTGCAAGTTTTGGTTTATCAGAACTTGGTGGTGCTATACTCGGTGGACTCAATGGTGCTACTGCTGCTGCGAAAATCTTTGCAATTGATTCTAGTAAAGTTGATGGAACTATGAGACTTATTGCAGCTGCGTTTGGTGCAGCATATGGTACAACAATTGGTTCAATTGTTGATGTCGTAATTGACATAGTTGATTCTGCTACTGGATTTAACTTTACAAGAAGTGTTGCTACTGCATTATATAAATTCTTCGCTGGTGAAAAGAAGGGTAAAAATCTTGATGCTCTTCAAACTTCATGGCAAGATGAATATAAAAAATATCAAGAAAATGAAATTGAAAAAGCATATTATCAAGCATTAGAAGATGGAACCATTGATGCTCAAACTACACTTGAGCAATATCAACAAATGGTTGAAAATGGTGAAGTCGAAGTTAAATACGATAGTTTCCAAGACTGGAATTCTAAACAAAATAAATCTTTAGGAGAAAAAGTCTGGGATAAAACTAAGTCAATTGCCAAGGGTGCTTGGAATGGAGTTAAAAAAGGTGCTTCTGCTGTTTGGAGTGGTGCTAAAAAGGTTGGAAAAGGCATCATAAAAACTGCCACGGCTCCACTTAGAAGTGTTGTTGGTGTTGCTAAGGGTGCTTGGAACGGTGCTAAAAATACGTTTAATGCTCTAAAAGAAGGTGATTTCGGTGGAGCAGCAACAGCTGCTTTTGATGGAATTACTGAAATGGCTAAAAATGCGTTTGGTGCATTTCAAGATACACCATTTGGAAAAATTGCAACTAAAGCATTTGACACTGTTAAAAACACTAAATTTGGAAAGATTGCGAGTAAAGCTTTTAATGGAGCAAAAGAATATATAAGAGGCACATTTAAATCTATCGGTAAAGGCTTTGGTAAAGCAATCAGCGGTATTAAAAGTGGATTTAAATCTGTTGCTAAGCTTGGTAAAAAAGCTTTCGATGGTGTCAAATCTACATTTAAGGGTATAGGTAAAAAAATAGGTAATATTTTTGGTGGTATCAAAGATAAGTTTAATGATGCTGTTGAATCAATTAAGAATTCTGCTGTTGGTAAAGCAGCTAAAAAGGTTAAAGATAAAGTTAAAAGTACTGCAAAGAAAGCTTGGAATGGAGTTAAAAACTTCTTTACAGGCGGATCAGGTGAAGGAATTTCAAATCACAGAACGGTAAGTCATGGTGGGTTTGGTGTTTCTGAAGCTATAAAGAATGCAGCAATTAAAATGAACGCTTCTACTGGTTTATTACAAAATATTGATTATACGAAATCATATTCTACAGATGATTTAATTAAGCGTATTGCTATCAACACCGACCAGATAGTTAAGCTGTTTACTTCATCCAATATTGGTAGTAGTGTAATAAAAACATTCACTTCTAATAATTCAGCTAAAGAAAGGGCTGAATCTGATAAATTAAGAAGAAAATTAAGAGCAGCAAATGCTAAAATGAGAAAAGCAAAGAAAATGCTTACAGGTGGTTTTGGAGATATCCCTGTATATTCTCAATCTGATTCACGTTGGGGTAGTGATGCATATAACATGGGTCAAGACGATGCAACAATGGCTGATACTGGTTGCGGACCAACTGCTATGGCTATGATTGCAAGTGGAATGACTGGACAAGATGTAACACCTCCTGAAATGGCTTCACTTGCTGAAGCTACTGGTGATAGAGATGAAACAGGTACAAACTGGAACTTCATTGGTAAAGCTGCAAACGCATATGGTGTAAATACAACTGAACAAGTAAATCCTAGTGCTGATTTCATAGCATCAGAATTATCACAGGGTAAGCCTATGATTCTTTCAGGTGTTTCTGGTGGAGGTTCTGGAAGTTCAGATAGATCGCCATATACAAAGAGTGGTCACTATGTTGTGGCTGATAAAATTGAAGGAAATAGGGTACGTGTTAAGAATCCTATGAATGGTGGTTCTGGTACGTATAATATTAATGAAATTACAAATGGTGCTGGTGCAGCATGGTCATTTGGTGGTTCAGGAAAAGGCAATAAGAGATTACGTCGTGGAGGCAGAGGTTCTAATATCATTAATAAGATTAGTTCATGGGCTTCACAAGCTGGTGAAAAATTAATCAATGGCGCATTTACTGGAAACTTTGATACAAACTATGATTTCTCTGATGTTGTCGAAGAATCAACCACAGCATCTGTAGTTAATGCTGCAGATGATGTTAATAAGTCTATCTCAGCAGCAGGTAAAGAAATAGTATTTATTGGTGACTCTCGTACTGTTGGTATGGGCGTAACAATGGGTGCTAAATACAGTTCTGAAATTTGTCAGACTATAGGAAATACAACATTTATTGCTAAAGTAGGTGCAGCTTTTGATTGGCTGAATCAAACTGCAATAAATAATATTAAAAAATACATGTCTAAAAATAAAGTTGCTATTCTTTGGTTGGGTGTCAATGGTACATCAGGATGGGATAATTATGCTAAGTTTATTAAAAATAATCTTGTCGATAATTTTGCCCATGTATATTATGTATCAGTAGGTCCAACTGATGGAAGCTACGATCAATTAAATGATAGCATTAAGAAGTTTAACTCTAATTTGAAATCTGTTTTACCATCTGGTTGTAGTTGGGTTGACATCTATGATTGGATGAAAAATGGATTAAAAACAGGGGATATTAAAACACAAGATGGTCTTCATTATAATGCTTCAAGTTATACTAAAATTTATAAAAAGATTCTCTCCATGATTGGAGCAGGTGGTTCAGGTAAAGCATCAATTATACGTCGTGGTATTAGTAGAATACTTCATGGTGGGTTTGGCGACCGTGATCCTTATACACCGGCTGGGCATTATGTTGTAGCAACAGGAATGGATAGTAATGGTAATGTTAATATAGTTGACCCTGAAGGTGGAAAACGTTCTGGTGGATATGATATTAATAGCCTTACAAATTCAACTGGTGCAGCATTCTCGTTTGGTGGATTTGGTAAATCCGTTGCTGGTCCAGATAAGTATGATGTTAAAATGTCTGAATATTATAAAAAATATAAATATCTTGAGCCAAGTAATAAATCTCAAGCAAAAGAATTAAAATCATTTATTAAGAAATCTCTCAATGCTAAGAACCAAGCTGAACAGGAAAAGAATAAATCCTTATTTAATACTTGGCTTGAGGGTGAGCAATTAAAATATAATGCTGTTAAAGCTAAGAGTGCTGATCCTAATACAGCTGCAGCTGCACAAGCAGCTTATAATGCATGGCTAAAGAAAAATGGTCAAAACAAAAAAGAAAGCATTAAGAAACAATCAGAAAATGATAGTTACCAATTTCTTGATACTTTTGATTATGCTGGTCATGTTGGTAAAAGATTAGCTGATTTTAATGGTGAGGCATATAATTATCCAAAAAATACTTTAAGCAGGGGTCAGTGTACATGGTATGCTGAAGGACGTGCTTATGAAAAATGTGGATGGGCTGGATTAGCAGACCAACCACGTGGTAACGGTGGCGAAATTTACGATAAGGCAAAGGGTAACAGTAAATATGATACTGGTACAGCAATTCAATCGAATGCACTTGTATCATTATCAACATCAAGTAGTTATGGTCACGTTATGTTTGTAGAATATGTTGATAGAACAAGTAATCTTGTTTATTTTACAGAAGCAAATGGTAACAGTGATGATGCAGTATCTTCAGATGATGGTATATTACAGGTTCAATCATTATCAGATTGGAATAAGAGAAATATCAGAGGTTATGTATATTGCGGCGACCCTGAAGCTGGTTATTATTCAAATACAAATTCTAACGCAACTGTTGCTAGTAAAAAAGGTAGTACAATACTTGAGACCATTTCTAATTTTATGAGTGAAGCTGGTACTCGTCTTGTTAATGGAGCATTTACTGGCAAGCTCGATTCTGATTATACATCTTTCTGGTCAAGTTCAGATGATAGTAGTTCATCAAGTTCCTCAACTTCAAGTTCATCATCTTCTGATGCTAGTACAACAGGTGGCTCTGACACTGCTAGTCGTATATGGGATTATATGGCTAAAAAGGGTTATTCAAAGGCTGCTATTGCTGGTACATTAGGAAATATGGAACAAGAAATGGGTTCTGATATGGACTATGGTATTTATGAGCATGGCGGTGGAACCGGTGGTGGTATCATTCAATGGACACCATGGTATGATAAGATTGGTAAATATTCACAAGAAAAGCGTGGCGATAAAACTGCATGGCGTAAAGATCTTGATTTACAGTTAGATTATTTGGCTGGTGATGGTGACTATATGGGTAAAAACTTTAAGTCATACTCTATCAATAGTGGATATCCATCAACACCATATGTAACACTTGATGAATTCAAGAAATCTACAAACTATAAAGATGCAACTGTACAGTTTGAATCTGCTATTGAACGTGCAGGAATTCCAGCAATGGAAAATCGTCTTAAATTTGCAAAGAAATGGTATGATAAATTTGGTAATAATGTTGTTAATGCAAGTTCAAGAGGTGTATCAGCAGCAACCAATGCTATCACAGGTGGTAAGGGTAGTGGAATTACTAAACTTAAACCAGTTCCTATTACTGGTGGACGTGGATCAGGTGATGAAACTAATTCTGTTATTTCAAATAACAATCCTATTAGATACAATACACAGACATCTACTACAACAACCACAACATCAAAGAAATATAAAAACTATAATACAAATAATATTGATCCATCGGTAATACAAACAATCATTGATATATTAACAAATATAGCCACTAATACTCAAGCTTCAAGTAATAAACTTGATTATTTGAAGAATATAGATGGCTCAACTACTAATATTATTAATGGAAATAATGGATCATCAAAATCATCAACTGGAGGAAGTTATTCTTCAGGTCAAAGTCGAAATTCTAGGATAGCAAGTCTTATTGCTGCTGGATTTCAAAACTAATATGTAAAATTATAAAAAACATATGATTAAGGAGGTTGAATATCTCAATCTCCTTAATCATTTTATTTTATTTAAAGAAAGGTGTGAAGGTAATTAAATGAGTATAAAAAAATCAATGCGACTGTTTGGTATTCCATATCAGTTTACATCAGCTGTAGATCCTCGTATTAAAGGAGTATCATCAATGGTTGGTAATAAATATATGGAAAATGTAATTACAGAAGCACCGATCTGTACATTTATACCGGGTGAGCCAAAATATTTACCTAGTGAAAATAATGTTGATTCTAAGGTTAATACAACTGCAGCTCTTCTTGAAAATGTCACCGGATTCAATTCTTTAACAAATGCGGCTAGTAATGCTGTCAAAATAATTGATACCGAGGAAGGATCAGATGGTGCTGTTACGGATAAAAAAATATGGGATGATTATCGTTTATATGATTTTAAACGTAATTATGTTGAATATATGAAATATGTTAATGTATTATGCCGTGCTGGGGCAACATTTTTAGAGTTAAATAATAAAATTGATGGAGTCCCGTTTCAACAGTATGATTGGAAAAACTATAGACAAACTGCTGAATCATATCAGTCTGCTGCCGGTAAAGTAACTAATGCTGCAGCTAATGCCGTTAAGAATGCTGTCAGTAAAGGAATTAAAAAATTAAGTGGTAATGAATTTTTAATGGATACTAATAATAGTGAAGATAATGTTGAAGAAACAGAGAGTTTATTAACAAATTATAATTACGTGCAGTTTTACATAGATTCGTCTGTTAATTGTGATGATAGCATGACAAATGCCACATCAGAATCACAACTCAAATCAATGTTTGATTCTGGTTCAAATTTACTAAAAGATATAGCATTCATGATGAATTCTGGTGGTATGGATAGTAGTACACTAGATGAATTTGCCAACGCATCAGTAGATGCACTTAATTCTGGATTACAAACAGTTGCTGGTAATGGTAATACAATTACCACGGCTTTGACTAGAGTTATAAATTTATCAGGTTCTATTATCAAAGGTGATAATATCATAATGCCAGATATATATCAAAGTAGTTCATATAGTAAATCATATAATATTACGGTACATTTGAAAACTCCTTATGGAACAAAACTTGGTTATTATATGGATATATTTGTTCCAATGATGCATTTAATTGCATTAGGATTACCAAGACAGGCATCATCTAACACATATTCATCTCCATTCTTAGTAAAAGCTTATGTGGATGGAATATTTAGCTGTAATTTAGGTATTGTGACTAGTATTTCAATATCAAGAGCTGGAGATACATTTAGTGCTGATGGTTTACCAAATGAAGTTGATGTCAGTCTTAGTTTACAGGATTTATATAGTGACTTATCTATGTCATCATCAGCTAATCCATTATTATTTGTAAATAATAGTAGTCTTATTGAATATATTGCCACTAACTGTGGAATGTCTTTAACAACACCAACATTATCAAAAAAATTTAATTTATTTATTGGTGCTTTTAAAGGTGCATTCAATGATATTGGTGGAAACTTATCTGCTGGTATTACTCAATATATTGATAATGAAATAATAAAATTTACATCACTGTCAGGATGATAAAAATATGCTAAAAATAGAAAAAGAATATCAAGAAAAATATGGTAATATTCCTTCAGGTTCTTGTGAACGAATGGATTATTTATTATCTAATATTCATATATTAAAATCAAAGACAAAATTTAATGATGAAGTGAATCGAATTACTTCGATAAAATGGAAAGAAATATCTTATACCATTTTTTTACTTCCAAAAGCAACGCCAAGACCACGTAGTGGTAAGAATGGCTTGTTTTATGTTAAAGGAGCAAAAGATAATAAAAAAATATTTGAAAAATACATGATCAATCAAGAGATTGATTTAATAACTACACCAACAAAATTCTATTGTAATAGTTATTTTCCTATACCAGAATCTATGAGTTCAATTGAAAAAATATTAGCTGAGTTTGGTTTTATACGCCCAACATCTAAACCAGATTGGGATAATGTTGCAAAAGCATATTGTGATATGTGCCAAGGGTTTTTATTGTATGATGATTCATTAATAGTAGAAGGTGTATCTAAAAAATATTATTCAGTTAAACCAAGAATTGAAATAAAGATAAAGTATATGGAAGATTATGATTCAACATTCAATAAAAAGAAAATAAAAGCGAAAGGATTGATATAAGTGAAAGCAATTTATACTTTAATTAATGATAAGTATTTTAAAATTAATCAGGGTACAAGATTACCTACTAAGATATTAACAAATCTTCCTGAGCAGTTAAGTCTAAAAGAAAATCCAGCTTCAATATGTTTAGGTAGACAGTGTCAAGGCAGTATTACAGCTAACCTCAGTTTTACTGATTTTACTAAAACTGCTACTAAAACTAATAAGGATTTATATAGTGATTTATTTAATACAATTACAACTGAGCAAATTTCTCAAATAGATGAGTTGAGAAATTCGTATATGGTTTCAATTGAATTTTCAATATATGATGAGAATGGTTCTGAAAAAGAACATTCAGTTATAATTAAACCTCTTGAAGTGGCTGACTATATTTATCCTCTTGGTGTTACAGAAGATAACGAATGTGTTTATAGACGTATTAAAAAAGTAAATATTAATCCAGATATTCTTATTGATAACACTGTTACTTTTGGAATACAAAATAGAAGCAATAATATTTCATCTACTATTGATATTAATGACATTTCTATTTACCAAGCTCGTTCATTTAATAACAATGAAGATGAGAATACAGATGTACATAATTCAATGTATTGTCAGAAATATGACTATAATAGTTGTACAATTTCAACAGCACTTGAAAATTGCATATTGGTATATTCAACTAAAAAAGAGGGTAAGATACTGAATCCTATTAATGTAACTACAAGACCTGTTAAAGTTACATTGAATGTAGAAGTTTATCTTGCATCAATGATTGTTATTTATGAAGAAGATGTAATTAAGAATATTATTATTGAAAATATTAAGAAGAAATATCATGATGATAATCCATCTACGGATGATGATCCTGATGATAATAATTGTAATTGTTGTAAAACATATTATGTAATATGCAAATCCAACGATGATGATGCATTAGAAGTAGTTGAAGATTTATATCCAGATGATATATTTAATCAATATACTATGATTAAGAAAAGTGATATAGTTAAATATATTCCAGAAATTGAAATTGGTCAATATGTTAAACTTGTGCATGCAATATAAAAATATGAGAGTATGTAGAATTCTACATACTCTCATAATTATTTTTTTTACTTTTGTATTAATTTTTTAACTAATTCTTCCAATTCAGTAACACGTTTATTACTTCTTTGTAATTCGTTAATCAATAATACTATTATTGACCTATCCTTAAAGTTTTCAACTTCATTTGTTTTAATATCAAAATTAGTAAATTCCGGATTTATATCATAAACATCTTCTGCTATCAAACCATATTCAACTACACCAGGAGTTGATTTATAATTAAATTTAACAGGTTTTAATTTTATGAATTCATCATGTAATTTTTCAGTGTCAAGATTATAATCAATATTTTCTTTATATTTTCTACTAGAAGAAAGATATTTTATACGTCTATTAGATAGATCAATAACAAGATTTGCTGAACCAGAACCTGCAGGAATACCTGTAAGCCTAAATGATGTAGAAGCAAATGTCGTTTCAGTATTATTTACTGTTAATCTAGTTCTAATATCAAGTAAATCACTTTTATCATGTATTTCACTAACAGGACCACCAATAGTCATTGCTAATCCATTAGATGAAATGCCCATTAACACATTACCTGTCTGTGGTGTAGTAACTTCTGTTAATACCTTCGCACCGGTAGCATCATAAACAGCAAACTGTACTTGATATCCAGATCCGTAAGCTATTGATGATGAATATGTGTGATTACCAGTCGATGACTGAGCTCCATTTCCTACAATAAACCAATTACTAAATGTACTATCCGTAGTCTTCTTATATCTATAAAATACCCATAAAGCAATATTTGGCGTAGCAGTAATATTAATATTACATGAAATTTTTTCTGTATTTGTACTTATATCATTTACAAGTTTTGCCGTAAACTTTGTTATGCTTGGAGATATGTATTTATACACCGTACGGCTAACAGATGTTGTTGATTGTTTACCACGTAAATCTTGTACTGTTACTGATGCTAAAGTGCATTTTCCTGTTGAACCGGATGGAGTTGGTACATTATAATATTTTCCTGAAGAATAACTTGCTTCAGTTTTTGCATCACTTAAAGTGTATCGTGTAGTATTATCATGACTTGAAGATATTACAGTTGTAATTTGGCTTAAATATGTACCAGAATTTGAATATATTGATCCAGATACTCGAGCTGATACACTTGAAAAACCAGATAATAAACCTGGAATATATTTAGCAGCTGCATTACTACTCCATGAAGAATCATCTGATGTAGCAGATGATACACTAATAGATGATGCTGTTATTCCACCACTTGTATTTGGTGAAAACTTTGTATAATAATTAGTTCTTGTTATTAACGTATTAATAGTTGCCTTTGGAACAATGCTACTACCAATCTTAAATGTATACGTTGATGAAGAGCTATTACCTATCTTAGTACCAGAAGAATAAGTTATAAATTCAACTGTACCAGTAACTGAGGTTGCTTTTGGTATAGAACTCATTACTGCTTTAACAATATCCGAAGAAGCTTGTATATTAAAGCTATTTGCAGATGTGTTATTATATGCCTTTTTATCAAGTAATGTATAATTTTTTCCTTTAAAATGTAAAATTAAAGAATGTTGTGCTGATGAAAGTTTAGGAGTTATTTTACCACTAAAATAAGCAGCTGAACCATTCAATGTCATTGTTGTACTTGACCAAGAAATTGAAGACTCTCTTGGAATAGTGGGAAGAACAAATGATGCACTCTTTGGTGATCCACTTGCTGATAGACCTGTTCCTGTCATAGTAAATGACTTAAGAGAAACTGTAAATGTCTTCTTACCATCAGTACCATGCGGTATTGTAATACCTGTTTTAGAGAATAATTTAGTATTTGAGTTATATGTGATAGTCTTTGTTGTACCACTCCAAGATGAAGTGTAATCAGTACCATTTATAGTAACAACTACTTTACCATCACTGCTATAACTGCTGTATCCACTATTTGTTCTAGAAAATAAGAGAGATACATCGACTTTTGATGTGTTTCCACTAGTACTTTGAGAAGTTAATTTAACTTGTATTTTAAATTTCACATATTCATTATTAGTATTTAATAAACCCGAAGTGGATGTACTTCCTACAGATAAATTATATGAAGCCATTGTTTTTCATCTCCTTTTACTTCATTTTAAGTTCAACATCGCCATTATCATTAAATACAAATCCAAACTTAGTCGAATTACGATAATCAGTTGATGTACCTTTATTGGTAATGAAGAAACCTTCACTATCTGTTGTAAACTTTTGTGTACCATTATGAAAATAATTGATACCTTGGTCATTAACTTTCAAGAAGTTAGATGTATCTGGGGTTGTTATTTGTGTAGAAAGACCAAGTGACCATGTAATAATATTAATAGTTGCATCTGGTGTTGGGAGATTTAAGAACAATGCATCAGCATGAGCAGCTCTCCACTCACTATTCTGATAATATAATGGATTATTCCATGATGTATCTTTAAGATACATAATATAATCACTATTATATTTACCATCAACGAATAATACTACTTTTTTACCAATATCATCTTCTGTAATAGAATCAACATCAGTATGTGCGTCTGAATAATGAATCATTGTTTCACTATCGAAAAGAGATTCATCTAAATCATCTTTAACGATTAATAATGATGGAATAGATGGGATGAGATCAACATTAAAAGTATGAGTGAAATCTTCATCTACACAAACTTTTTCTGTACCAACTATATATAATGGTTCCTCTACACTACATGGATTTTCTGTTATTCTTTGTGATGTTGTATAAGGATCGTTGGCACCATAATTAACATATTTCTTAAGGTTTGTATCAAATACATCAATAGTTGTTGCTAAACGGTCAATTGATGATGATAATATTGATATTTCATTATTAAGTGTTGTATTAATATATTCAATCGTATTATTAACATCACCCTGAATATTTTTAACATCTGTAATTTTAGCATATGTTGTTTCAATATCAGTTATTAATTGATCAATAGTACTTTTTATCTTATTAGCACTCCAAGTTGATAAGTAAGGATATTCAACATATTTTACAAAATTTCCAATTACAATATCTGGGATATCTTTTTGTACATCTGAAATTTTCACCATTGTAGATGAATCGAATGTTTCGTCTGGAGTATCATCTGAAACAACTTCGAGTTTATCTCCACCATCATAGTCATCATCAACTTTAATATATTTATTATAATCATCACTATCATCAATTACACCATTGCTAAAAGCAAGAACACCTAATTGATTAATAAGATTTTTTAATGTTTCCAGTTTTTCTGGTATTGCAGTATTATTTTGAGTCGTTAACTGAACATCTAAGTCAGTATTATATGGATATACAACTTTTTCATTACCTTCATTATCTAATGAATTAAGTCGTACATGATTGTATTCTATACTCATTAATTTTCACCCTTTCATTAAAAGTTTTATTAGACTTTAACATTAACAAATTGTTCTTTGGTTAAAAAATAGATGAAATAAAGAAGTAAAGGAAATTTATCCTTTACTTCTTTATTGTTTTTATTTTGTATATGCATATTCATTAGCTAAATCGCTAACCTTATATTTATCAAAACTTTCTAATTTTAATGCCTTTAATATATTAAGTTTTGTATATTCTTTTACGCTTTCAATAAAAGCCATTTCTTCAATTGAAGATTTACCATCATTTTCAGGAAGACCATACTCTGTTAATGTATTAAATGTATATTCACCATCAAATCTACCACTTTCTTGCATCTTAGTAAATTCATTTAATTTACCTATCATTATGCCTTGGAATAGTGTAGGTTCAAATGTCTTAGATTCAGTATAACCTCTAAGCTCAAGAATATTATCAACAGCTTCTTTAGTAGTTACATTGATATCATTAGCAAGCTCTTTTTCAAGGTTATTAATATCTTCTTTTTCTTTCTTTGCTCTCTGAATTTCAGAAATTGCAGTATTCTTAACGTTATCATGGATAACCTGAGAAATATCATTTAATTCAAGATTATCATTCATTACGTCAAGCTTTTTCTGAGTATCATCATTCATTCTGAATACCATATCATCAGCATTATAATCTTCAAGATTCATAGCCTTATTATTGTAATCGTCATTGACAATATCTTCAGTACCTTTAAGCATTCTATCTGCAATTTTACTACCCTTTTTGATTCCTTCTCTAATATAATATACCATACCCTTAGGAGAACGGTCATTTATAAAATCACTAATATCAGCATCTAAATCATCAGCATGAGCAACTTTATAATCATCATTCAGTGGTAAAGCATTCTTATATAAATTAGCAAAAAGCTTATCAAGACAGATATTTTTTGCTTCTTCCTGACCATTGTCTAAACATCTCAGTTTATAATCAGTAGTATTCTTAAAAGCATTCTCTTCTTCTTCAGCTTTCTTCTGATTATCAACTAAATCAATAAAATTGATAACTTTGTTTTCATTATCAGTAAGATTTCCCATAAGAAATTCACTCCTTTATACGAAATATTTTTAATTAATTGTTTTTATGATGAATAATATTCGGTTATATGAATATCATCAGTATCAATTACAAGTAATTCAGGCACATATGAACGTCTTTCTTCAACAGTTAATTCTTCTAAATCTGTTGCATAGTTCTTAACAGCCTGTTTATCAGTCGAATACTTATTGATACTATTAAAACGAATATGATCCACATATGCAAATTTTAATTCAATTTTTCTCATTAAGTTAGAAATATAGAGATTATTCATTCCAGCTGTATTGATAGTCTCAACTTCACTCTTAATAAATGATTTTACTTCAGGTGTAGCTGCAAGCATATCTGTACCAGGAATGTACCATATATCAAATGATAGTGCCAGATTGACTGTATTGATAATTTCTTGTTCTTCACCAATAGTAAATTCTTTACTTCGTCCATATGTGTTATAGAATTTAACATCTAACGATGTTTCGTTTCTTAACCTAGTATTTATTACATCAACCAATGAATTATATTGAGCTAAGAATGTAGTCATAAAATATGACATATTATCTAAGTTTTCTATAATTGACCAACGTAAAAATGGAAGTGAAGAAATTTCAATATCCATTATATCATTAATATATTTATCATCATTATTCAAAGCTGTATAATCTTTAAATATCAAATTAGCCCTGACATTATTTAATGGTTTTAAGAATGTCAATGGATCAGATGATGTATCATATAAATCAGTAGAAATATAATGATTCATATTTTTCATTGGCTTTACTTGTACTTCGTTTCCTTCTTCATCATAATAAGTAAGAACTTCATCTGAATATTTATCAAATAAATCAGTAACAAGCTCATGTGCAGGAGAACGAAGATTATCCATCATAGTTGCATGCTCTTTTAAAAATTCATCAGTTATTTCAACTAATCCATCTTCTCCATCATATATTCTATGATAGCAAGTATATATTTTACAATTAACATCAACCATCGGAATTACTATATCATCACGTTTAGATAAATTATAGATTTTATATTCATCATCATTATCTACTAAACGTATCTTACCCTCTGATGTTAGGTGATCATCGGTATAAAATTCTGCTGTAAAAGTAAAGTTTTCCGTTTCAGCATTATATGCAGACGGATACATTTCTATTGCACATATATTTTCACCTTTATCTTGAATAACTACAAACACTCTTAAATCATTATTCATAGTACTCTTTTTGTCATTTAAAACATATTCAAATGTAGTACCACCTGATTCATCATCTGGGTCAATAACTTCTTTTCTCGCAACCAATGGATGATCAGATTCAATTCCAATACTAGACATGAGATTTAATGACATAGTATATTTTTTTGCATCTTTGAAGTTACGTTGTAATCTTACTTGATATATAATAAAGTTTACATATGAATCTTCACAGTTATCTTTAAAATCAACAAGTGAACGTTGATCAATATATGTCATATATAAACTTACTAAGTTTGGATTTTTCTTAAAACGAATAAGAAAAGGATTAATATAAAGAAAATTACCAATCTGTGGGTCATCATATTCTCTTAATCCATATATTTCTTCTTCATTAAGATCAAATATAGAAATTTTATCATCATAATTTTTTCTCTTTTTAAATTCAGCAAAAGAAGCTGGACGGTCTAAATAAGCAGGTAATTCTGTTTTATCATAAGTATCATCAATATATGGAATTTCATTATTTTTAACAGCTTCCTCATATTCAGCATAATATTGTGCATATTTCTTTTTATCTCTTAAAAATGTAGCATACCCAACTTCAGTATCTTCACTACTGTAAATAGAATCAGGTAATATGTAAGCAGACTTATCAGAAATCATACTTTCTAGGTTATTACTTGTAAAAAGAACACCAGGGTCAATTGTAAAAATATTAGTTTCTGGATTTTTCATTTCTGATAAATTCATTTTCATATTCATTGTATTTGTTTTAAAGATATAATTATCTTTTTTCATTACAATAAATGCGGAATAAATACGTTCATAAATATCATTTCGTTTCTTTATAAACATGATATCACTATCATTATAATGATATTTCCAGTTTCTAAAATACTCTGATAAATCTGCATCTGTTGTTAATGCATTAGCAGTTCTATATCCCTCAACAGCTAATGATTGCAATCCATCAATACCAATTGAATCCTTGCCACCTGCAGAACTTGTCATTGGACGAGCAGCAGTAATATAGTTGTCATCATAACGTGAATCTTCAGATTTAACTACATTAATTTGGTCACCAGTATATACATCAAAATTACCATCAACACCAAGTGTTTCATAAAGAGTGACCTTTATCTCACTTCCATATGCTGGTTTAAAATAATCATCTCTTGTGTTGAATGTAATTCTTAATGTATTTTCATCATGTAATTGATAATAACAAAATGGTGTATCTATAGGTTGAGCATATTCAACTAATGTTGAAAGTTGTGTATTAAAAACTGATTGTGATGGAGCTCTATAAAGAATATCAAAACCTGCTAATTTAGATGAAAAAGGAATATCAATAACTGGGTAATTGATAGTATTATTTGTAATAATATCCTCATTGACTACGTTACGTACACATTGATGACATTTTAACTCTAATGAAATATAACCATCAGAAGAGCGTCTGATTTTTATGTATGTATCATTAATTGAAGATATACTGTTATTGGTATCTTTTATATAGGTAGCAGAATAAAAATATTCACTATTTCCCTCTTCGTTTTTCTTACTAATTATTTTTATATCAATACCATAGTCTAACACAAATGGTATTTCTTCCACATTAATAGTTGTATCTTTATCAATATAAAAATGATAATAACCATTTTCATATTCCATATTTTTTATTATTGTAGCTTCTTCTAATGCCATTAAAAATGTACATGAAGCAGCTGTTGCAAATGCATCTGATATTTGGAAAATAGCAGCATGAGAATAAATACTCTCTGGTATTTGTGCTCTATTTGGAAAAGTTTCACGAAATAAAACAGATGCAGTATTGAATAAATCTTCTGATATATTTGATACTTGCTCTGTTGTAAATCCAATCATACCAACAGTACGTAAGTTTGCATCTATATCAGAAAAATACTTGTCTACTAAAACATCTTCAGTATATTTTTTAACCGAGTAGTTATCACTATAATCACGGTCTATCGTAGTAATCTGTGTATTATTCGATGACAATTTATTTCATCACCTTTCTTTGATTAAGTTCTTGTAAATCTTAATTTATAAGTACATTCTGTATCAGTTTTAAATGTCTCAATGTATGGTTTTCCAACCCATGTTTGACCAGTATGACCCAAAGATTTATCAAATGTCGGTGCATATGTTAAAGAACCATTTGAACCTACATTTGCATTATAGTTAAACTCTGAAAGTAATACTGGATTAAAATCATCACGAAACGAATAACTAAATGTAACACTCATTTTTAAATCATTTACTAACTGTCCTTTACTCCAAGCTAATTGATCAATAGGCAAATTAGTTGGAAATATACCATAAAATTTTGTCCAAAATAATATAGTTTCTCCATCTTCGGCTGTTAAGATATAATAACAAGCACCTGCATAATCAAGTATTTTATTCATTATATCACTGGTTCGAGGAACTAAGGTACCTCTATAAACACCTGATATATATTCCATCCATAACTTTATTGTCTGGAAGATATGTAAATATCTATCATCTTCAAATCCTATAGATAGTGTAGATGCAGTTTTTGATTCAATATTATTTTTACCATATGCTATCTTATGTCCAGTATATGTTGTACCATATGTATTATTACCAATAAATTCTTCATTTAAAGAAAAACTATTTACAGCATTTGATAAAGAATACATAAAATGATGAGACGAATTATTACTATAACATAATTCATTTAATAGTTTTGGTGAATTTTTATAGGCATATGAAAATTCTGGATTATTAGCTATACCTTTTATTAAACCATTAGAGTTAAAAAGATTACAGTTAGGTTTAACAAAAAACACATGACCAAATCCTTTTTGTAATGCATCATTTAATAATGGTAATTTAAAACGATTATATTTAGTGGTTGTTAATTCCCATGGTTTATGCAAACTATCAGAACTATTATCCATTATACCCAGAGTATAATTTAAGTCTTTGATAATTCTGGTCATATCTAATGATGTTGTAGATACGACCATTCTATTCATCTGTGTTTGAGAAGAAATTTTAGTTGTCGTATCATAAATATTTGATATTGCTGAATGGTTATTATGACTATATGGTGTACTATTTACATTAAAACCAATAGTTTTATTATCTGCTGTAGATGTACGACTACTTTTATTTCCACTTGTATTTATATAAACAGCTTGTTTAGACATTAGGATTTTTCACTTCCTTTCTGGGTTAAATCCATTATACATATGTTTTTTATTGTTATTTTTACTAATATTTATATATCATTTTTGTGTAAAGAAAAGAGGTGAAAATGACATGAGTAAAGTAAAAATGATAGTTGACACTTCTGTCGCAATTGTTGACAAACTCGCAGGAAGTGAGAATGTTAAAAAGTTTCTTTGTGGTACCTATGAAGATGGGACAGCTCGTACTCTTCCAGATTGCTTAAACAATGAGACAATGAGTCCAAAAGCAAAACAATGCTAAATTAAAACTTTAGCATATATTGATTAACTGCGCAATTAATCAATTTTTAAAGAAGCGAATAATTTAACGTTATTCGCTTCTTTTTTTATATTCTTATTAACTTTTTTCTAATATATTAATTTCAAAAGGAATGGTGAAATATTTATGTCCAATTTTACAGATGCACTTTATATATCAAAAAAATACAAAGATTCTATTATGACACAAATTAAAGATATAATTATGAATAATGGAATGAAATTATTGGATAGTGAAAATGAAAATGAACTCATCATTGATACTCAAGAGATTTCTGAGGTGTCTAATATACTGGATAATCATCTTGATATACCTGAAAAAGTAAAAGAAACATTGATTGATGTATATTCTACAAAAAAAGGTACATTTATACGATTGAAAT